>SESB01000019.1_pt1 | contig 106121 bp, 81 predicted proteins | sample 3171441 | NCBI WGS metagenome assembly SESB01 (sample SAMN06051867, study PRJNA518727) | freshwater metagenome | biome: subpolar coniferous forest; feature: holomictic lake; material: water; isolation source: holomictic Lake 227, 6 m depth | place: Canada: near Kenora, Ontario | collected...
ATGGTTATGCTTTCCTGGATGATTTACAATGGGAAGCATATAATGAAGGAACACGGTTGATAGCAACTGTGGAAAAATACAAAGATCGATTTGGATTTTATCCAGAGGAAGTCATGGCTGATAAAATATACTGTAACAGACCCAATAGAGCTGCGCTCAAACTACTTGGAATAAAACTCAGGGCAAAGCCCTTAGGAAGGCCAACGGCAGTGGATGTGGAACACGTAAGACCGGGCGAAAGAAATCCAATTGAAGGCAAGTTTGGTCAGGCTAAGACAGCATATGGATTAAACCGCATCAAGGCACGACTTCAACAAACGAGCGAATCATGGATAGCCACAATCATTTTGGTACTCAACCTGGTTAAAATAACCGGGCTGAGTGCTTGTTGCCAAATTTTATCGGGGCTATCTTTTTCAGCAAAAGAGTTTTTGGAGAGCATCAAGATGATCCGACTTAGAGTATATTTGCTTAAAGAATTTAACCTGCAATCGGCCTGACATAATCAGCAGACCCTATTTACCAAGGCAATGTGGTATTGATCAGATAATAACAAAATGAGTACGTTCCTCTATACTCAGCACATTAACAAAAACTAATCAGTTTGTTTTGAAAACCTATCATGTTTCAGTGGAACGTTTTGTTTGCCCTTCCCTTTACTCTCGTAAGCGATCATATGCATTTCCAGTTCTCCCAGGAAATTATCGATTTTCTTTTGTTTGGTGATTTCGATTCGGAATGCAGCAAGCACACCAGGGATGGTCTTTGCGGTTTTAATAAAGCGATCCTGCGACTCTTTTGAAAATGGGCCATGAATGACGAGGAAAAAGTCGGCCTGCCTCAAATCAGGGAGGAGGATTCCATCAGGACTTTTATTTGCGATCAGGAAGAAATCAATATAATTTTCAGGTTTCTGGAAGCGATAGATTGAAAAGTATCCCAGCGTTTTTTCATCAGAGAGTTCTGCGCTGAGGTCGTCAATTTTCTCGAGATCCAGGTAGAGCGTTTTATTTATTTGATGACATAAACGGTAGTCCCTCAGTTGGGTTGCGATTCCCAAAATGTGAAACTCTTCAGCAGAATACGGTTCTGAGCTTAATTTTTTTACCATGGTCAGGAAATATTAAGGCGTAAAAATAATGAAATTATACGGGAAATAATATTTCCTATTTAGTTATATCCAATGCGGCGATGGCTTTCTCTGAAGCGTTCTGTTCGGCCCCTTTTATTGAAAAGTCAATCCCTTTTGCGATCACTTCCCCATCTACCCTGACTTCCACGGTATATTGCTTTTTGTGGCTCTTGCCACCTTCTTCCACCACGATATACTCTACAGGATGCTTTTCCCGCTGAGACCATTCCAGTAACTTACTTTTAAAGTTAAATTCGGTGGTTTGCAGGGTTTCCAGGTCGAAATTCTGAGCAATGATGCGGTCTTTGATCACCCGGCTTGTGAAATTGTATCCTTTGTCAAGATACAAAGCCCCTATAAAAGCTTCAAAGGCATCACCCATCATCGATTTATACTGGTTTGGGTTGTCCTGGTTGGCTTCGATGAAGGTAAACAAACCCAGTTTCTGTGACAATTTATTCAGCTGAACACGGCTGACCATTTTTGAGCGCATTTCAGTGAGAAATCCTTCATCCTTAAGCGGGAAGAGCTTAAAGAGATATTCGGCAACCACGGCGCTTAAAATAGCGTCTCCGAGGTATTCAAGTCGTTCGTTGCTGATGCGGGTGTTGGCATTAAACTCAACAGCCATGGATTTATGACGAAAAGCAAGCTTATACAGGTGAATATTACCCGGCGTGAAGCCAAAAAGATTCCTGATCCCCTTTACAAGTAACTTGTCTTTGGGGCTCAGGAAGAAATAGGCCGGGAAAAATTTAAGATTCAATCAGGATTTGAACTTTTTGAAAAGAACAGAGACGTTATGTCCACCAAACCCGAAGGTATTGGATAAGGCATAATTTACTAGTCTTTCCTGTGGCTTGTCGAAGGTGAAATTCAATTTATTATCCAGTGCCGGATCATCAGTGAAATGGTTGATGGTCGGAGGGATGATGTTATTTTTAATCGCCAGGATGGTTGCAATCGATTCAATAGCACCGGCAGCACCCAGGAGGTGACCCGTCATCGACTTGGTCGAGTTGATATTGATCTTATAGGCATGTTCGCCAAATAATGTTTTTATGGCTGCAGTTTCTGCAATATCACCCAGCGGCGTTGAAGTTCCGTGGGTATTGATATGGTCGATATCTTCCAATTGAAGCTCTGCATCCAAAACAGCGTCACGCATTGATTTGATTGCGCCCAGTCCTTCAGGATGCGGGGCAGTCATGTGGTATGCGTCGGCTGACAATCCGCCGCCACCAACTTCTGCATAGATTTTGGCACCACGTGCAATAGCATGCTCATACTCTTCAAATACCAAAGCGCCGCCACCTTCACCCAAAACAAAGCCATCGCGGTCTTTATCGAAAGGCCTGGATGCTGTTGTTGGATCATCATTGCGGGTTGAGAGGGCATGCAAAGCATTAAAGCCTCCGATTCCAGCTGTTGTAAGCGCTGCTTCTGAGCCTCCACAGATAAAGACTTCAGCTTTTCCCAGGCGGATGTAATTGTAAGCATCTACCAGAGAATTGGCTGAGGAGGCACAAGCTGAGACAGTTGCAAAGTTCGGTCCCCGGAATCCATAACGAATTGAAATATGACCGGAGGTTATGTCTGCGATCATTTTCGGGATAAAGAAAGGACTGAACCGAGGTGTCCCGTCGCCGGTTGCAAAATATGACACTTCATCTGAAAATGTCCCCAGTCCGCCAATGCCGGAAGCCCAGATCACGCCTGCTCTCTCTTTGTCGAGAGTATCCAGGTTGAGACCGGAATCCAGAACTGCCTCGTGGGCACAGACCAAGCCAAAGATGGCATAAAGGTCATACTTCTTTGCTTCTTTACGATCAAAATGATCTGCTACGTCAAAATTCTTGACATCACAGGCAAATTGAGTCTTAAATTTAGAAGCATCAAAACGGCTAATCGGTGAGGCGCCACTAACACCCTTAAGCAAATTCTCCCAGAAGGCCGGGACCGAATTCCCTATCGGTGTTATGGCGCCCAGACCGGTAACAACTACACGCTTGAGCTGCATCAGAAAATGAAATTAGCTTATTTTACGTTGCTTGTGATGTAGTTTACTGCTTCTCCTACAGTACCGATTTTCTCGGCCTGATCATCTGGAATAGCAATATTGAATTCTTTTTCGAATTCCATGATGAGTTCAACGGTGTCAAGTGAATCAGCACCCAGGTCGTTGGTGAAACTGGCCTCTGTGGTTACTTCGTTCTCATCTACACCTAGCTTATCTACGATAATAGCTTTAACTCTTGCTGCAATGTCTGACATGATCTTGTGTTTTTGGTTTGGGAGAGCAAAATTAGTATAAATCGCTTACATGCAAGAAAAAAAATCACAATTGCTTAAAAATCAATTGCTAAGTCGCTATGTAACAGCATGGTAACGCAACGACTTTTCCTCAGGCCCAAAGCTTGCTTGATTTTTATTAATATTGCAGGATTAATTCGGCATTTTTAGCTGAACACAAGGTTTGTCAACGATCTGAACCCAATTTCCCATGCACAGAATCGCAATCTTCGCCTCCGGTAACGGGACCAATGCCCAAAGAATCATTGAATATTTTCAAAATAATGACCAGATCTCTGTAAACCTTGTGATCTCAAACAAAGCAGACGCTTATGTCCTGGAGCGAGCCGAAAAACTTGGAGTCCCTTCTTTGGTATTTTCTTCACATGAGTTCAAAGAGGCAGATCATCTCCTTCGCCGGATCCAGGTACTTCGCATTGACTTTATCGTTTTGGCCGGGTTTTTACTAAAGGTCCCGGACCTGCTCCTTCATGAGTTTCCAAACAGGATTATTAATATTCATCCCGCTCTATTGCCATCCTATGGCGGTAAAGGAATGTATGGTCACCATGTTCATGAAGCAGTAATTGCTGCAGGGGATGCTGAAAGCGGCATTAGCATTCATCTTGTGAATGAGAATTATGATGAAGGCAAGGTTGTTTTCCAGGCAAAATGCCCCGTGCTGCCAGGAGATACCGCTGACATCCTGGCTTCAAGGATCCATGAGCTGGAACACCGGTGGTTCCCGGAGGTGATTGAAGGATGGATTGTTGGGAAGGATGAGGGATGATATATGAAGGATGAGCAGTCCCGATAGCTGACCTTCGCTCATCCTTTATATATCATCCTTCATATATCATCCATTATCATTAATTTTTCAGGGCCAGATCAACAGCCTTCAAAGTAGGCTCAATACTCAAGGGCTTTCCAACACCCTGCTGCAACCAAACACTTGGGGTCAGTCGCCCTACCGTGTACAGGCGGAGTATTTCATTTGCCAGTGGTTTCCCGGCTATCTGCTGCTCCACCTGGAAGCTGACAAGATGCCCTATTGGGTAATTGGGCAGATAAAGCGGGTTATCAATCATATGAGAGTAAACCCCGAGTATTGGCTCGTCTTTGCTGCCAAAGACCGGGCTGAAATACTGATTCCATACTTCCTTAGAAATGGCGATCACAGCCTCTTTCAGCTGAGCCGGTGTGGCATTTGGGTTGGCATACATCCATTTCCAGACTTTCATGTCGACCAGGGAAACTCCCATGATTTCGCATGACATCCAGAAATGATCCAAAGCCATGAGTTTTGTCTTTTCAGGATTTTCGTCTTTGATTCCCAGCAACTCAAGGTCACGCACCTGGAAGAGGAAAGCGACAGCTTCTGTGAATGCGGTGTTGGGAACCCCGGACATCATGTAGTTGTCGACATCATGGAGCGTGATGGTTTGCTCTACGTTATGACCAAATTCATGGATGGCGATATTGTATCCTTTGTAATTCATGCCTCCCTTGGCAAAGCGCGTTCTGAGAAGTGATTTGGATGATTTCATCGTTGCGCCGGCGGCATGACCAGAACCGCGTGCAGGATCAACCTGTACTTTTGCGCTGACTTCAGCTGCTTTCTCAGGAGTGAAGCCAAGTTTTACCATAATGTTGGGCAGATCTTTCTGAAATGTGGCTATGTCGGGATATCTTTCAGAAGTCAGTTTATTCAGGGACTCTTCAGAGATCGTTCCCCTGGATTTAAATCCGTCATACCAGATATCGAATGGCTGTAAAGGGCGGTTCAGTCTTTTTGCGATCAATTGTCCTACTTGTTTAAATTCTGGCGAGGTCAGCATGCCCGTAAATAACTGTTCAACTTCGGGCTGTGAAATCTCCATGGCCAGGTCGAAAGCCCTGTCAATATAAGTCGGATAGTTTGGATTGAAAGGATCGAGCGCCTTTTCTGCTTTGAAGTTATTCAGGAGTTTGGCATAGCGGGTATCCGGCTCTGGTTTTGATTCAAAGGTTTTGCCGTTTTTGAAAACGGTGTTTTCGATAGGATCCCATTGGACTTCAGGATTGTTGATGACGATTTCCGGGATGCTTTGGTCGATGATGTGTTTCATCACGGTATAGACGACTTTTTGCTTTTCCAGACCGCCTTCTTTATCGGCATAATGTGATTTGAGTTCATCGCGCAGACCCCAGTGGGTGATGAGTTTCATATCGGCCGGAAACCAGGTCTTTCCGTTTTTATCCTGGAGTTTCCCCATACAAATGTTGTATTCAGAGATATACGAATCTGCTTCTGTCAGGACTTTTGTCATTTGCTGAAGTTTATCAGCAGGCTCCCTGGAAAGGAAATTATCACCCATTCGGGCATAGGCCCATTGTTTGCGTGTCCATTTAAGGCCCAGTTCATTCTTTTCCTTAAGAGAATAAAATGGGAAATTGAGGGTCACCAGGAAGGCAACTTTATTGGCAAAGAGGTCATCAGAGAGATGAGCCCCGGGAGCGAAACTGCCAAACATCTCATCAACCGGCTGAACCGGCCCAAGGTCGAGGTCAAGCGGCACCCTTAGGCTCATGCCCATCTGGCCGAAATGACCGTTCAGGATTTCAAAGTTAGTTTGCAGTTTCTGAAAGAGACTGTCAACGCCTTGTTCAGAAGCGACAAAATGAGTCATACAAAACTGTTCAAAGTCTTGTTCAGTGCCATCCGTTTTTACCCAGAGTGTTGCCACACGTCCAACACCTTTTTCAATACGCAAAGCGGAGGTACTTCCAAATTTGCTGATTAGGGTTTTGGTGACTTGTTCGACTTTATCCTGTCGAATATAAATGAAGGATTTTTTGTCCTTTTTATCCATAGGTTTACAGGAAATCAGGACGATCAGCAGTGATGCTGCGAGAAGCGGGAGAAGTTTTTTCATAGTGGTTTCGTTGGGTTAGCATAGGTTTTTTTACCAAGAGCCAACGAAGTTACGAAAAAAACAATCTCTCTTTATTTCTTTGCCGGCGGAAGTAAAACAGCATCAATTACATGAATAATCCCATTACTGCATGGAATTGATGCAATGATATTCGCGCCGTTCACCGTGACCTTGCCATTTTTAACGCCCATGGTGACTTTCCCGCCGTTTACCTGCCCAAGTTGCTGTCCGTCCTTAAAGGTGGAGGCTTCAAGTTTTCCAACATAAACGTGGTATTCGAGTATGTTTCGTAACTCAGCTTTTTTCTCAGGTTTCAGCAAACCTTCCACGGTTCCTTTGGGCAGCTTATCAAAAGCAGCATTGGTTGGGGCAAATACGGTGAATGGGCCGGCATTCGATAAAACGTCAACATATTCTGCTGCTTTTACTGCAGCGACAAGGGTCGTATGATCCGGGGAGCCGGCAGCGACTTTCACCACATCTTTTTGAGAAGCATCATCCTGGACTGCGGATTGTCCGGATACAGGGGCCGCAGTTTCCTGGCTTGATGAAGCCGACTCCCCTGTTTTAGTGCCGGAATTGCAGGAACTGAAAATGAATGTTGTCATGGCTAAGCCACTGATAATGAGAGCGAATTGTTTTTTCATACGTACGAATATTGATGTTAATAAAAGAATTAAAGTACAAAAATACCGAAATAATATTAAATTACAACTTTGGGGAATTTTTTTTGGAAGCTTTACCTGGCAAAGAAAAGCACAGTTGTTATAGTGATACATAGATAGCTTATTGTTTTTTTTAAAAATTAATACTTAATTATTCCCCAATACAAAACCTTTTATATATATTTGCATTACCATAGCTTACATATGATATTTTGAATGTTCTAACTTTATTGAAATTGGTTTTAACAACCGGTTCAGAAAATTATTCTATTATTCAATAGGTACAAATTACAGGACTTACTACACAACAGCCTTGAAAAGAAGGCAATTCCATTCAAAAAAGATACTTCCATCACTTCCAAATTATTTTAATTTTTAAAGCAATATTGCTGATCAATTTAAAGAAAATATTCGACGCGTATCCGATAATTAAAAATTTATCATATCCGAATTTTACAAATCTGTTATCTATGTCTTATGAAAAGAACCATACTTTTATGTCTTGGGCTTATGATGTTTATAGGTTCATTATTTTCCCAGGGGCCTAATGCCTTTAAATATCAATCCGTGGTCCGCGACTTATCCGGGAATACTATTAACAATCAATCGGTTAGTTTCAGATTAAGTATTTTACAAGGTACCGCATCTGGAACTAATGTATATTCTGAAACGCACAATGTAACGACCAATAACTTTGGGTTAGCAAACCTTAATATTGGAAGTGGAACTGTTATAAGTGGCAGTTTTACAGGTATTTCCTGGGGAAGTGGTCCCTATTTTTTACAGGTCGAGTTTGACCCAAGCGGTGGCAGTAGTTATATTTTAATGGGAAGTGATCAATTACTGAGTGTTCCATACGCCTTATATGCTGCAAATTCAGGTAGTTCCATTCCCGGGCCTACCGGACCTCAAGGTCTGCAGGGTCCTATAGGTCCACAAGGTCCTATCGGCTTAACTGGCGCTACTGGTTCAACGGGGCCCATTGGCTTAACAGGGCCTGCAGGCTCTGTTAATATCAATGGAAATAGTAATTACCTGATTAAGTTCAATAGCTCAACTTCAGGGGAGAACTCCCAATTCTATCAAAATGGTTCATATATGGGTTTAGGAATGACAAGTCCTAGTGAAAAACTACAGATAAGTGGAAATACAAAAATTAGTGATGGATCTGTTTGGACTTCAGCAGCTAATAATAGTTATTTAAAATTCGGTGATGCCAGTTATGTAACTCTGGGAGAAGAAGATGGGGATGATTTCCTATCATTTAAAGCAAAATATTTTCATTTTTTCCCAAGTCCTGGATATTCTGGCAATGTTGGGATAGGAGTAACACAACCATTAGAAAAACTTGAAGTTGCTGGTAAAATTGTGGCTAACCAGATAATGCTTACAACAGGGGCAGCAGAAGGCTGTATGCTGGTTTCCAATTCTACCGGTAATACAGCCTGGCTGCCAATTAATTCATATAGTTGGTCTTTGTATGGGAACACAGGTACTTTCCCAATGACTAATTTCATTGGCACAACAGATGCACAGCCACTGACTTTTAAAGTAAATAACACTGTTGCCGGTTTTATTGGAGAATCAGAGGTTTCTTGTCTGTATTTAGGTTACAATGCCGGAAGTTATTTATCTCCCAACTCAACAAATATTGGTATAGGTGCTAATTGTCTAAAAAACATAGCTCTTGGATATGAAAACATCGGAATAGGAAGTAATTCATTAAAAATGAACAATTCAGGTTATCATAATATAGCGATTGGCCATGAGGCGTTAAAAAATAACACCAATGGCGCTTTAAATGTCGCCATAGGTCATTCATCATTATTTACAAATTCAGGAGGATTTAGTCTAACCGCCGTTGGTTTCGGGTCTCTTTATGCAAATTCATCTGGAAATTCAAGCACAGCTGTTGGTTGCGCCTCATTGAATTATAATACTTTAGGAAGCTATAATACAGGCATTGGTTATCAGGCACTATATTCAAATACCTTAGGTGATGGAAATACTGCCATTGGAATGAATTCAATGATGTTTGGCACGGCTGGTACAAATAATACAGCTTTAGGCTATCAAAGTTTTTCTAGTATTACAAACTATACGAATTCTACAGCTATAGGCTATAACGCTTCTATTTCAGCTTCAAATCAGGTTCGCATTGGAAATTCAAGTATTTCAAGTATTGGTGGTCAGGTAGGCTGGACTACTTTATCGGACAAACGCTTTAAAAAGGACGTAAAGGAGAATATTCCTGGTTTGAACTTTGTCATGAAATTACGTCCTGTTTCTTATCATTACGATTTGGATGCACAAGCCAGGTCTATACATACTCCTGATAGCCTGCGATTAGAAGATTCCGAAAAAGACGCAGTAAAATATCTTTACTCAGGTTTCTTTGCACAAGAAGTAGAACAGGCCGCAAAAGAGCTTGGTTTTGATTTCAGTGGCGTCGATAAACCTAAGAATGAAAATGACTTTTACGGTCTTCGTTATGCTGAGTTTGTAGTGCCAATGGTGAAAGCGATGCAGGAACAACAACAACAAATAGAAGAGCTTAAAAAACAAAATGCCAAATTAATGGGTATAGTAGAAAAACTAATGGAACCCAAAAAATAATGATAAGGATGAAAGTATTGCATATAACTTTTAAATAATTGGACTATGACTCCTGATAACCCATAAAGCACAAATGCTTACCACGATGATGAAACCCCTTTTTTCGTCCGGATAGGAAGGGCTTTTGAAGTAAGATATAAGCAGCAAGAAGCACCAAGTTAAAGGAGAAGTATAAGTCTGAACCCTGCAAATTCCCCCATCCCCCATCCCCCATCCCCCCGTCCCCCATTTCCCTATCTTTGCCCCCATGGACTACCTCCAAAAACTTATCGCCGAAGGTGAACACCAGCAACTCGACTTTAAATTCGAGATCTCGGATGCCCGTAAGATCGCCCGGACCATGGTCGCTTTTGCCAATACCGACGGCGGAAGGCTGCTGGTCGGGGTGAAAGACAATGGCGCCATTGCCGGGGTACGATCTGAAGAAGAGATCTTTATGCTGGAAGGTGCTGCGGATATGTATTGCAAACCAGTAATAAAATTCAAGGCAGTGCGATGGAAAATCGGATTAAAGACAGTGGTTGAGGTGATTATCAATCCCGGAAACCGCCGCCCCTACTATGCCAGTGAAACCGATGGCCGATGGATGGCATACATCCGGGTAAAAGATCAAAACCTCCTGGCCAATGACATCTTGCTAAAAGTATGGGCAAGACAAAAGGAAGGCATCGCGACGACACTTCGCTTTTCTGGAGTGGAGGAATTTTTGCTGAAATATCTCGGCCTTAATGACGCTATCGATTTCGAAGGATTCTGTGAGATTGCCAGGCTGACAAAAACTGAAGCAGAACAGATTCTTGTTAACCTGCTCAGCCTGGAGTTGCTGCATATTGACATTTCCGAAAAAGGAGTTTTGTATCGTCTGAACCGGCAATCTTTTGAGTCTGACTAAGCCTTTATGTGACCGGAATTCTGGACTTTACAATTTTATGACTACCTTTGCAGGCAATTTTAAAAATCTGAATGGAAAAATTTCCTGGAAATATATCTTCTAAACTTCCGAATGTCGGCACATCTATCTTTGCTGTCATGTCAAAGCTTGCCCATGAGCATGGTGCCATCAACCTGAGCCAGGGATTTCCTGATTTCGAGGTATCCCCTGTTTTGATTGACCTCATCCACAAATACATGAAAGAGGGTCACAATCAATATGCCCCCATGACTGGTATTTTACCACTACGTCAGGCTATTTCCTCCAAGGTACACGACATGTACGGGGCAAATTATGATCCTGAGACTGAGATCAACATCACGGCTGGCGGCACACAGGCAATTTCCTCTATCATTGAGGCATTCGTTCGGGAAGATGACGAAGTCATTATCTTCGAACCTGCTTATGATTCATATTCTCCGGTGATCAAACTCAACAATGGTATGGTAAAACATTCGGAGCTCAAACTCCCGGATTATCATATCGACTGGAATGAAGTAAAAAAGATGATCACCTCCCGTACCCGCATGATCATCATCAATACCCCGCACAATCCCAGCGGAGCGGTTTTGCGGGAGTCGGACATGAAGGAACTCAACACCATTACCGAAAACTCTGACATCCTGATTTTGTCGGATGAGGTCTATGAGCATCTCATTTTCGATGATTTGCGTCATGAGAGTATCTGCCGTTATCCCCAACTGGCGAAGCGTTCACTCATCGTGGGCTCTTTTGGAAAAACCTTTCATGCAACCGGTTGGAAGATGGGTTTTGTCTTAGCCCCGGAGAACCTCATGAGCGAATTCCGGAAGACACACCAATTTATTGTCTTTTCTGTAAATACCCCTATTCAATATGCCCTGGCAGAGTTTATGCAGGATAAGTCGAATTATACCGGCTTGTCAGCGTTCTACCAGGAAAGGCGCGACTACTTTGTGAAACTTATCGAAGGCAGTCGTTTTCGCATCATTCCCAGTCATGGCACTTACTTCCAGTTACTGGATTACAGTGCAATTTCGAAAGAAAAGGACCTTGATTATGCCATCCGCCTGACGAAAGAATTTGGCTTGGCTGCAATTCCTGTTTCACCCTTTTATCAGCAGAAAACTGACAATAAAGTGCTCAGGTTTTGTTTTGCCAAGAAGAATGAGACATTGGAAAAAGCTGCTGAGATTCTATGCAAGATCTGAGGATAACTTTATTTCAGTCTGAATTACTCTGGGAGGATGTTGCCGGAAACCTCGCACGTTTTGATGAAAAACTCCGCGACTACAAAGGAATGCAGGACCTCATCCTGCTCCCGGAGATGTTTAACACAGGATTTTCAGTTGAGCCCGAGCAAATTGCTGAAAGCCCCGGTGGACCGAGCGTGCAATGGCTTAGCCAAAAGGCCAAAGAGCTGGACTGCGTGATCTGCGGTAGTCTCGTCATCCGTGAGGGAGTGAATTTTTATAACCGCCTTGTCTGGATGCGTCCCGACGGTAATATGGATACCTATGACAAACGTCACCTCTTCCGCATGGCTGATGAACATCTTTTGTTTCGGGCCGGGAGCCACAAGCGCATTGTTGAACTCAATGGCTGGCGGATCTGCCCTCTAGTCTGTTACGACCTTCGTTTCCCGGTATGGTCGAAAAATACTTACAAAGCCGGTCAATACGAGTATGATGTTTTGATTTATATCGCCAATTGGCCAGAAGCCCGCAACCTCGCATGGAAAAGCCTGTTGATGGCCCGTGCCATGGAAAACCTTTCTTACGTTGCCGGTGTGAACCGCGTCGGTCGTGATGGTAAAGGAATTGCATACTCTGGCGACAGCGTCATCATTGACCCCAAGGGCAAACGCCTGCTTGGAGTCCCTGCCAACATGGACAGTGAAGCCACCATCAGCCTGAACTGGGAAGAGCTTCGCGATATCCGTGAAAAATTCAATGTGGGTCTCGACTGGGATGAATTTACCATAAAATTCTAATTATTCCTTGAAAGTAACCCCTACCAATAAGGAGATCTGGGCGATATCCTATCCCATCATTCTAAGTATGGTGGCTCAGAACCTGATCAACATCACCGACACGGCCTTCCTGGGACGTGTTGGGGAAGTCGAACTAGGAGCCATGGCAATCGGGGGCCTCTTGTACTTCTCCTTGTTTATGCTGGGTTTTGGATTCAGTATGGGCGGACAGATCCTGATCGCCCGTCGTTGTGGAGAGAAAAATTTCAAGGATGTCGGCAGCATCTTTGACCACAGCCTCTATTTTCTTTTCGCACTTTCGATCATTATCTTTTTGATCATCAAGTATTTTTCTCCTGTTTTTTTACACCGCTTTATTACATCACCAGCCATCGCCCAGGCGAGTCTTGATTTTTTACATTATCGAATCTGGGGTATCTTCTTTGCCTTTGTTTCCGGACTCTTCCGTGGTTTTTACGTAGGAATTGCCCGCACCCGTATGCTCTTATGGGCTGCAATCATGATGGCCCTGGTCAACATTCTTTTAGCGTGGATTTTGATCTTTGGAAACTGGGGTTTCCCACGAATGGGCATTGCCGGGGCTGGTCTCGCCGCTGCCATTGCAGAAGCAGTCTCCGCTATCTTTATGTTTTTGATCACGATCCGCAAATACAACATGGCAAAGTACGGGATCTTTCACTTTGAGAAGTTGGATATGGGTGTCATTAAAAAGACCCTGGAGATTTCAATCTTCATCATGTTACAATACTTTGTGAGCCTGGGTGGTTGGTTTACTTTTTTTATGATTATTGAAAAAATGGGTCAGCATGATCTTGCCATCTCAAATATTATCCGTTCTGCCTACATGGCCCTGATGTTGCCGATATGGGCTTTCAGCGCCGCTGCCAATACGCTGGTCAGTAATGCCATCGGTGCCGGGAAAAGCGAGTTTGTGATGCCGATCCTGCGAAAGGTCTCCATATTAAGTTTTCTCACATTTTCAGGAATCGTAGTATTTTCTGTGATCTTTCCGCGGGCTATCCTCAGCATCTACACCAATGACCAGGCACTCATCAACAGCACACTCCCCTCTTTGTATGTCATCAGCGGAGCACTTTTGCTGTCTTCGTTTTCGCAGATAATCTTCAGCGGGGTCAGTGGTACCGCCAACACCCATATCGCCATGGGTATCGAGTTTTTCACCATTTTTATATACCTAGTTTATGTATATGCCATCGCCCTGGTATTAAAAAGGTCTATTGAGCTTGTCTGGACCAGCGAAGGTGTCTACTTCCTGATCATGGGGATACTGTCGGTGCTCTATCTCCGATATGGAAAATGGAGAAATAAGGTTATTTAGTATTCTTCACACAGATTTTAGCAGACACACAGATTTCAGGACGAGTCAGTGCGTATTTTTCTGTGTAATCTGTGTGAAAAAAACCTTCCATGACAAAAAAAACTAAATTAGCATCCGTTTTCAGGTTTTAATCCAAAATTTCTTTGCTTATGGGAACTATCATACATTTAAGCTGGATCGATTATCTTATCATGCTGATCTACTTTGCCTTCGTCCTTGGGATCGGGCTTGTGCTGAAGCGATTTATGAAATCAAGCTCCGAATTTCTAATGGGTGGCAAGTCGATTCCAGCCTGGATCACGGGGTTGGCATTCATCTCCACTAACCTCGGAGCGCTTGAGGTGATTGGCATGGGTGCCTGTGGCGCCAAATATGGGATGATTACAACGCATTTTTACTGGATTGGCGCCATCCCTGCCATGATCTTCCTGGCTCTGTTCATGATGCCATTTTACTATGGATCGAAAGCCCGTTCTGTGCCTGAGTACCTCCAGATGCGTTTCGACGAAAAGACCAGGACATTCAACGCCATTTCCTTTGCCATCATGACAATCTTCGCTTCCGGAATCTCGATGTACGCCTTGGCCTTGCTGATGGAAACCCTCATCGGCTGGAATTTCAACATGAGCATTTTCATTTCTGCCCTGATCGTTCTCGGTTATACTTATCTTGGGGGCCTGAAATCTGCGATATACAACGAAGTTCTGCAGTTTTTCCTGATCGTGATCGGCTTTCTTCCCCTCGTATTCCTGGGTTTGCACCAGGTGGGTGGCTGGGAAGGCATGGTCAGTAAGCTTCAGAGTGTTTCGGTTGCCAATGGATACGGGGCACAGGCATATACATCGACCTGGCAGTTTAGCGGGAGCGCTTCAGCAAATCCTATGGGTGTGGAGTGGTTTGGTATTGCCATGGGATTGGGCTTCGTCCTTTCTTTTGGTTACTGGTGTACCAATTTCCTCGTGGTGCAACGTGCCATGGCCGCGGATTCAATGACAGCAGCCCGCAAGACTCCACTCATTGGTGCGCTTCCCAAGATGTTTATTCCTTTTCTGGTAATTGTCCCTGGTATGATAGCCATGGCCCTGCTGAGCGACCCTCACAGTGGGTTTTTGCTTCCGGCAAAAAACGGTTCCTATGACTATGACAAGGTGATTCCTTTACTGCTTGGACATTATCTGCCCAATGGTGTGCTCGGGATGGGGATCACCGCCCTGGTGGCCTCATTTATGTCGGGAATGGCCGGTAATGTCACAGCATTTAATGCAGTCTGGACTTATGACATCTACCAGAGCCACATCAGGCCCAATCAGAGCGACAAGCATTATCTCAATGTAGGAAAAGTTGCCACTGTGGCCGGTATCGTGATCAGTATCGGGGCAGCCTATATCGCCGCGATGTTTAACAACGTCATGGACTTGCTTCAGCTGATCTTTGCCTTTATCAATGCACCTCTTTTTGCAACCTTTTTATTAGGGATGTTCTGGAAACGCACCACAGGTCATGGTGCCTTCTTTGGTCTGCTTTCCGGCACCTTTGCTGCGATGATCCATCATGGCCTGACGGTCCCCTTTGGCGCCACCTCCCTGATCAAAGGCGGTTGGCTCGGAACCGTTGTTCATACTTACCCAAGTGAGATGGCACAGAACTTCTGGACCGCCATCTTTGCCTGGACCACCGCATTCTTACTCAGCATCATAATTTCATTTGCTACCCGGCCTACGAAGACTGATGAAGAACTCACAGGACTTGTTTATTCGCTCACCCCGAGAATCTCTGAAGAAGGTGTGGCATGGTATGCCAAACCTGTCAGCCTTGCGATATTGGTGGGCTTAATGGCATTAGGTTTAAGTATTATTTTCTGGTAAAAAACACAATCATGATCGACATACGAATTCCAATCGGCTTTATGTTTTCCCTCCTCGGGCTTCTGCTCCTGGTCTATGGGTTTTCCACAGCAACAGATGTTGCCATGTACCAGAAATCCTTCGGTAACAATATCAACCTTTACTCCGGCGGACTGATGCTGGTGTTTGGAGGGTTTATGCTGTTCAGGGCGTTTTATAAAAAAAGAGGCTGAGGGCTTTTAGGCTGAAAGAGTGTCATTCCCTGTCATCCTACATATCTCATCCTTCATCCTTCTTACCTCGGCACCTTCGCCTGCATCGTCTGCAGGTAATTGATGGTTTCAGCTTCCAGCATACGAATATGAAGAACATCTGCATTAAAGTCAACCATCACACTGATGATGCTTTTGCAATAGCAATCGCAGCAGCCTGCTTCTGAAGAACATTGTTTTGAGGAAGTTGAATCCTGGCCTGCGAAAAACAAGTCCAGTACTTCTTTCCCCTTAGAATTGGTGTTGCTTCCCATGAATTGCGTAAATACTTTAAGTTTCACTTGCAACAGGGAATCCTGCTTTTGTTCTGTCATGAATTTCATGGCGATTTTCCGGTATGCTTTATGCTCCATATTCTGAATGGAGTCGAAAGAAACCTTTTTCTCATCGGCCAGGAACATCATTTTTTCACCAATGGCGCGAATAAATGTCACCAGGCTATCTGATTGTGCCTTTACCTCATTGGCTTTTTTCATATACTCCTGGATCGCGGGAACATTGCTGTTTTTGTCCATATTTTCAAAGACCGACTGCGTCTTGTTTACATAGAAACGGATTTCTTTATTTTGATTCACCAAGGTCTGATCAAAATCTTGCAAAATGACTTTCGGGGTCATGATCCAATGAAAAAATACGAAAATGATCAGGACCAGGGAAGCGATGATGGCATTGTTATGACCTGACAGTGATTTGGCTTCATCTTTTTCCTGGAAAGCAAAAAATACCTGCATCAGGATCACGATGATCAGAAAGCTGGAAGCGACGCACAACATTGCCATGCCATAAGGACAATGAAAAGCCCAGGCAGCCATGCCAAGGCCAAAGGTGAACATCGTAAGTAAAATGAAAAGGTTAAAGGCTTTCTTTATTCCGCTTTCAGCAAGTTTTTTACGCTCCAGGAAGAACAGGACAGTAAAGACAACAGAAAACAGCACATAGGCTGACATCTCCAGAATGTTTGCGCCTGGGAAGTGTAGGATTTTATGGACAGCAAACAGCGCCATGCAAATTACGGCCAGATATCCTGAAACCAACATTAATTTCTTCATGATCATTGTATTTGGTGAATGAACTTAATTTTTATGCAAAGCTAAAACTTCTGAGGATACCTAAAACAGGGCCGTTGAATTCAAAGCTGTAAGAAAGTTCAATTCTCTTTTGTTAACAAGATGTTAAAGTCGGCCTAAAGGCTGACTTTGTGCATATCTTTACATTAAATTAGTCTATATAAAAATAAAATAGACTGATTATCAGGGGGTAGTATATAAAATATTTTACTAACACATTTTGCTTAACAATAAGGTTCAATGATAAAAGTATACAAAAATGGAATTATTTATGCATTGATTTCTTTTTTTGGAATCATATGTATCAGTCTGCCAGAGACTCTTCAGGCAGCATTGAAGTTGGTGGGGGTACTGTATCTGGGAGCGTCACTCACCCTACTGGAACTCATTATAATGGCCCCACCCCTGTAGGTGGCGAGGTCATAGCCATGCCGGTTTTTCCGTCATTTCCAGTGATGCCTGTCATCAATGTCTTTCCTTCAGCGGGAACGCAAAATATTAGCAGCACCCAGACCATCACACCAGGAGCTTATGGTAATGTAATTCTGCCGGGTGCGGCAACACTTACTTTTAACGGAGTTGGGACATATGTTTTTAATTCCATGAACAATTCAGGGACATTTAATGACATTGTCTTTGACTTTCAAAATAATATTTCGGGACTCATCAAACTTTATTTTATCGGGGATGTAAACCTCAATATAATCCATGTCACTATGATCCATGGGGGAAGTGCAACAAGGATTTATACAGAGACCCATGGTACCGGCACCTCCAATTCTCCAGGGCATTTTGCCTTTATCGTTGCCAATGGTTCAGGTGGAAATTATTCAACCTGGTGCGGGACCGTCTGGGCTCCTTATGCCGGAATCAGCATTGGTACCGGCACGAATGCCGATGGAGCTCTTTGGAGCAGTACACAGGTCGTTCTGTCAAACAATGTTACCATTACGAGAAGTGCATTGATGACTTGTCCTAATCCGCCGTCAGCAAATGCCGGTCTTGATAAACACATGAGTTGTACTGATACCGTTACCTACCTTTCTGGTTCTTCAAATTTGCCTGGGGTCCAATTTTCATGGACAACCATAGCCGGTGGTAATATTGTTTCCGACGGAAATACAGCCAGTCCGAAAGTAAATGCTTCCGGCAAATATATCCTTACAGTTACGGATTCCACCAGTGGTTGTTCATCAGAGGATACTGCAGCGGTCACCCGTGATGTCTGCATCTTCCCTTATTACCAGCCACCAGTGGGTGGGAAAATCAATAAACTGATTGGCTCTGAACTAACATCTTTATCACAAAACTTTAGTGGAACAGCAGATACCCTGGATCATATTTTTCAAATTTCGCATGATAGTGTATACATCGAAATTATTGCCATTCAAAATATGTATGCAAATCTGTTGACATTACTACAAACTCCAGCTTATGGCTTGACAAACCTCGTTGATAATGGGCCAAATTCACTGATCATCACCGGGAAATACCCTGTTGCACATTTGCTTAAATTAGACAGTTTGCCTTCCATGATCAATTACTGTCGCCCATTATATCCGCCGATTTCTCTGGCTGGTGTTGCGTATAGTAAAGGGGACATCTCTATTCATGCCGATCTTGTGCGTTCTGGTTATAACGTTCAGGGTGAAGGTGTGAAAGTTGGGGTGATTTCTGACTCATACAATACGATTCCTGGTAATCCGGCACAGACTGACGTTGTGAACGGAGATCTTCCTGGAGTGGAAAATCCGGAGAACCCCAATCCTGTTCATGTTTTGAAGGAATATCCTTATGGCAAAAGGACTGATGAAGGACGGGCAATGTTACAGATTGTTCATGATGTGGCCCCAAAAGCCAAATTGGATTTCAGGACAGGATTTATCAGTGCAGGTGACTTTGCCCAGGGTATTAAACAACTCGCGGCTGATAGCTGCAAAGTCATCGTGGATGATGTTACTTTTATCACTGAACCCTTCTTCAGAGATGGCGTTGTTGCCCAGGCTGTGGATTATGTGACATCCCAGGGGGTTTCCTATTTCTCTGCAGCGGGTAATTACGGGAAGAAGTCCTATGAAGGACAATTCACTCCTGCGCCTGCGCCTGTCGGAAAAACTGGTTTTGCCCATGATTTTGGCGGTGGCGACATTATGCAAAGTTTAACGCTGACGCCGGGCAATTACACCATCGTTCTGCAATGGGAAGATTCTTTTTATTCCATGGGTCAGACTGGGACTTTGAACGACCTTGATATTTATCTCACCTATGACAATGGATCCACCTTATTTGGTTTCAATCGTGTGAATACCGGTGGCGACCCATTGGAAGTCTTGCCGTTTACAGTCACCTCCAATGCCATGACCAACCTCATGATCATCAACAGCAGTGGTCCTGGCAACCTGAAATTCAAATATGTCGTTTTCCGCGGGGAACTGACCATCAATGAGCATAATTCAGGTACATCAACAGTGATTGGACAAGCCAATGCTGCTGGTGCCATGGCCGTTGGCGCTGTGTTGTATACCAACACTCCTGCTTTTGGCGTCAATCCCCCAACTGTGGCTTCATTCTCTTCAGAAGGAAGTACACCTGTGGAAGGTGTTGTCAGGAACAAACCTGATTTCTGTGCACCCAACGGGGTGAATACAACTGTTTACATGGGTGGCGTGAACATCGACGGGGATGCTTTTCCGAATTTCTTCGGTACCTCCGCTGCTGCACCTCATGCTGCTGGTGTGGCAGCACTAATTATGAATGCAAAGTCTAAATTTTCAGGTGTTAGTACCAGTCCGGCTCAGATGAGATCACTTTTGAAGTCAACAGCTATCGATATGGGAACTCCTGGTTTCGATTTCCAGACAGGAAGCGGATTGATCCAGGCTGATGCCGCGATGATGACCTTTGCAACTCCCAGCCCGCATATTGATAAAATTGTTTTGCAGGATACTACAAAAGTTCCCGGGAAAACGCCTGTCATCATTGACATTCAGGGAGAATACCTCACTAAAAATACTGTAGCAATGATGCGCGGTGACTCACTGCCAACGACCTTTGTGAATGCGAACAACCTTACAGTTTTAGTTCCTGTTTTTAATGGAAATCCTGCGATTCAGGTGTATACAACGTCTATATCTTCCAGTAAGACAGATGGCGGATTGTCAGACACCCTTCATTTCTTTTCCCCGATTAAAAAAGTAGTAAAAGTTACGGCAGATAATATATCTAAGAAATACGGAGAAGCTTTACCAACATTTACCGCCACGATTCGGGTAAATGGCGTCAGGCTTGACAGCAGCGGGCTGAGTCTTACAGATGTTGGCCTTAATCCGCTATCGTTCTCAACGCCTGCCAATAGTTTAAGCAATGCAGGAATCTATTATATCAGGCCATCTGCAAGGTCCTTAAATCCTAATGATTCTATAGATCGGGGAATCCTTGAGTTATACACATTTGAAATGACCGATGGCTTGTTGACAATCAATAAATTGCCGATTGTTATCACCCCAAGAGATACCGTTCTTACTTACGGTGATAAAATTGATGGTTTTAAATTCAAGTATGTTTATGATGCAACTAATATTGCTTTAACTGACAAGGACTTTTTCCATAGCCTGATCGTGAATGAACACCAGGCTTCCCTGGCAGATGCTATTGCATTGGTAGATAGCAGGGCCCTTGTCAATGGCCGTGCCCTGGTGAACGGAAGTCCGCAGGTTAACAGTACTTCCTTGAGCGACACAACCCATAATAATGTTGTGGTTATTGTGGATTCAACAGATGCCGTTGCTCCTCCGGGTGATGCCCTGGATGACATGAAATCAATTAATATGATAACCGGTACTGAAATCGGTGTTCATACCATCGTTCCGGGAGCTTTATTGTCAGGAAATTTTGACATAACGTACGGTTTGGGTAGCCTGACGATTTTACCCGATACTCTTTTTGTGTTTGCTGATACAGTGAGTGTTGTTTATGGTCAGCCTCCGATCTTTTCCTCACAGGTCTTTGGTTATGACTATGATGACAGTGCCGGAAATGTAATATCGACAATGCCGGAATATTCATTATTAAATGGTTTTAATCAAGCGGTTGCAGTAAGTAATATCATAGCCGGGAGTTTTAAGATTGTTCCTTCAAACCTTCAGCTAATCCAGGTGCCAAACTATTTTATCGAATATATTAATGGGATCCTAATGGTTAAACAAGCCCCGCTTACCATCACCGCTGATAATAAGACAAAAGATTACGGTGCAGCTTTACCCGTATTGACACTTAGTTACAGCGGTCTGGTCAATGGAGATCTGGCTCCCGGCACCCTTCCAACGCTTAGCACAACGGCCCAGGCCTCCAGTCCTGTTGGCGTTTATCCAAATCCCGCCTCTTCCAATGTCAATCTTGATTTTATTCCGGCTACTGATGGAAGAGCAGTTTTGTCTGTCTTCCGTCTTGATGGCAGCTTGGTTGATAAACTGCTTGATGAGGAGGTATTGATGGGCGAAACATATTCATTGCTATTCAATACAGGCCTGATGAGCCCGGGAATATACTTTACCAGACTTAATTTGGGAAACCAGATTTTCACGAAAAAGTTGGTGATAATGCATGAATAGTATCTGTAGAATAATATTGAATATATGAAATATGAGAAAGGAAATACGTTTGCTGTTTCCTTTCTCATTTTAAGTTAAGCGTATTATAATTTATAACACCCGGGGTTTTAAAATCAATGATTAACAATAATGTAAAATACATCATAGTACTATTAATCCTTATCTTAAGCGAATTCCTTTTAGCCAGCCCGACTGATAGTCTTAAAATAGTTTTAGGTCTGTCAAAAGCAGATACCAATAAAGTGTGGACGCTTATTGCGCTGAGTAAGCAATACGTCAGTACTGACCCTTCACAGGCAATCAGGTATGCTGAGTTGGCAAGGGAATTATCAATCAAAATTCGTTTTCCGAAAGGGGATGCCAATTCCTTAAAAAACCTGGGAATAGTTTATTACTTGCAAAGTAAATATATTGAAGCTTTGGATTACTGGAAAGACGCCGGTATTGTTTTTGAAAGCATGGGCGACAAGGTCGGTGTCGCTAATATGTTAAGCAATGCTGGCGCTGTTTATTTTAACCAGGGCGAAGATGAAAAGGCCCTTGAATTTCATTTTAAAAGTTTAAAAGTTTCAGAAGAAACAGGGGACAAACTTAGGATCGCTACCTCCCTTATCAATATTGGAGCGGTATATTATAATAAGCCGGCAACAATGGGAAGAGCGCTTGAATATTATCTTAGAGCCTATTCCATAGCGGAGGTCATTAAAGACAAATATTTGGTTGGCACAGCAACTGTCAATCTTGGAGAAATTTATTTTGCCCAGGGGAAAGAGGATTCTGCATTGGTCTTTTATAATAAGTCTATCAAGGCATATGAGAATTCCGAAAACCTTCCTTATTCTCTTAATGCTATTGGGAAGGTTTATGCAAAAAGGGGAGATTTTGTAAAGGCAGAACTTTATCAGAAACAAGCTTTTGAAATTGCAAAAAAGCTGGATGCCCGTTATGACATGGTACAATCCCTGAATGCAATTGCCAATACCTATAAATTGAGCGGCGACAAGCAAGCGGCTTTACAGGCGTTTAAACAGGCCCTGGAAACAGGATTACAAATCAAGTCGAACTACGAGGTAAAAAATGCATACGAAGGTCTCGCCCAAACTTATGCTTCTCTTGCTGATTACAGCAATGCATTCAAATACCAGGTATTATTTACTACGATCAAGGATACTTTATATAATATTGAAACAGATAAAAAATTATCAGGAATTTTATTCAATTTTGAGATCAATAAAAAGAAAGGGGAAATTGCGTTACTTACAAAAGATAAAGAAGTTCAGCAACTGTACTTACGTCGTCAGAAAGCCATAAAAAACGTAACTATTGCTGGATTGTCAACGGTGATGTTGTTTTTGTTTGTCGTATTGTCTCAGAATAAGAAGATCACCAAAGCGAAAAAAAGGAGTGATGAATTGTTACTAAATATCCTTCCAGAGGAAACCGCTGAAGAACTTAAGACCACTGGCGCTGCAAGGGCTAAGAGCTTTGCTGAAGTGAGTGTGATGTTTACTGACTTTAAAAATTTTACGCAAGCAAGTGAAAAGTTGAGTGCCGAAGAACTCGTTCAGGAAATACATAATTTTTATTGCGAATTTGACAAGATCATTTCAAAATATGGCATTGAAAAAATAAAAACCATTGGCGACAGTTATATGTGTGCCGCAGGACTTCCTATTGAAAACAAAACCCATGCAATAGACCTTGTGGGTGCCGGACTGGAAATGCAGCAATTTATTGAAAGAACGAAAGAAGACAGGGTTGAGAAAGGGGAGCCTTTTTTTGAGTTGCGACTCGGAATTCATACAGGACCGGTCGTTGCAGGAATTGTTGGGCTCAAGAAATTTGCTTACGACATTTGGGGAGATACGGTGAATACCGCCTCGCGCATGGAAAGCAGCGGCCAGGTTGGGAAAGTCAATATCTCTGAAGTCACCTATGAATTAATAAAGAATAAATTTCATTGCACACATAGGGGAAAAGTAGAAGCAAAAAACAAAGGGACCATCGATATGTATTTCGTTGACAGACCTGTATAGGTTTATTATTTTGCAGAGAACATCTGTTCATTCTGCGCCCTGAGTCTTTTGCATAACATTTTGATGATGCCACGCATCACTTCCGGGCGGTTCTCCATCAGGTCATAAAAAGGCTCCTGATCTATTTTAAAAAGGAAACAATCCTTATGTGTGATGACACTGGCAGAACGTGTTTCGGAATCAAGTAATGACAACTCACCGAAAACTTCTCTGTCTTTTAAATGGGTTAATGTTTTCCCCCCTTTTTCTAGCCTGACTTCTCCCTGGTAGATAACATACATGCAGTCTCCGATACTTCCTTCCTCAAAAATGGTAATTCCGGCTTCAAGTTCAACTTCTTCGATGAGCAGTGCCACTTCGGCAAGCACATTTTCAGGTGTATCCTTGAATACGTCAAGAGATTTTAGAATTAAAACTTTCTCGATCAACAAAAGTTTATCTATGTTTTTTTGTGTCATTTCTGAACTGTTTAATTAATTTCTATGAGCGCTATGGCTGTTTCTTTTAACAATAGGTTTTCGGAGTTCAGGTAATTCTCAGCAATTTCTTGAAATCCAGATATATTTTGGGTTGAAAGGGTGTGAAAACAACAGGCTTTTGTCCACGAATTAAAATGTATTCCTTTCTTTTTAAAGATTGCGTTACATACAAAATGCCAATCTGTAAAATTAAGATCTGACTGATTATGATGCGCTGGTAAATGGGGGCCATCGCGATGCTCAAAATGTTCCAAAAAAGGCAAGGCGATATTCCCGGGAATGGTCATTTCAATTAATTCAAGGGCATTTGCGACATTTTCTTTTTTGCCGGACAATAGGCCTCGTTTAATTTTTGAAAGTTCTACCGGGTTATATAAAAATGAAAATAAGTCGAGCAATGATTCTCGAAGAATATCTTTTTCAATGGATAAAGCACGGTATAACAGCGAATATTTATGCCGGCCCGGAAGAAGGATTTTCAAAAGCTCATTGATGAGTGCTGACACTTTAAGATATTGATTGATGTGTTCTTCAATGTTGATGGCTTGCTGTGCTCCTGCCTTGAACTTTGATTTCCGCAAGGCCTCGATTATAAAGTTTAATTTATCGGGTTTTATGGAAATAAGCGCTTCGAGCCTATCTGTGGCGTCAGTCCCGCCAATTCTGCCAAATATCCTAATCAATTTTATGGTAAGTTCATCAGCGGTTTTCCCTGTTTTTATCAAATTGAATAAGGGTTGAACACTAAGTTCTCCTGCAGTAACGATTGCGTCGAACACCTTTATTTCCATGCCGGGCAAGAGATCCAGGAGTGCAATAATTACACGCTCATCCCCTGTTTTTCCACCTGCATCAATCGCTGCATGACATACCGAAAGGTCTGCGTCATGGATAAGATCAATCAGCAGTAAAGGGTAATTTTTATGGTCAAGTTTGCCAATGATTTTGGCTGCAGAAATTCTTTTATTAGGGTCATTCGAAACAGCAAGATCGTATAGGTTTTTTTGTGCCTGTTGGTGTAAAGAACATTCCAGATGCATCAGAATTACCGTGATCGCTGCATGGCGAACCGCTTCAACAGGATGTTGCTCCATTTCGCGAACAAGGTTTTCATCATATGCGATTTTGCACAAAGAAAACAAAGCAATTTCTTTCAGGTGAGGATCTGACTCTTTCCTGATAAAATCCTTGAGTAAGGTACTGACCTCGGCAATTTCAAGGCAGAGTGACGTGTTGATGGCCTCCTCTTTGACTTCCCTGGACAGATCGTTTAATGCGAGCAATATTAAACCGGGCAGCTCAGGAATAGAAGGATTTTTCGACAATAATTTTAAAAGATATATTTTCTCAAGCGGGGTGCCATCCTTAAGTTTCGCGGAAATCAAACGTAAAGATTCCTTATCTACAATTGTTGGACTATCATTATCGAAAGTACGGGTTGTGATGGATTGAACCAATGTAGTTAAATATTGACGGTTTACGAAAGAGATACTACTAACCCAGCAAATCAGTAAACCTAATAAAATATAATTTAAAATTATAAGATCCACATGGCCAATGAATCGAATCATAAGCAGCAGGAATACGCCAGTAAGTAAATGAGCAAAAGGGTCCATGATTCCCTTGGAGATGTTATGAGCCCTAAGCCTGTCGTGGGTGGAAAGCGGTTGCATGAGGGTTAAAAAGCCCGGGAAATGAATTGCAGAATTCAGGATATCGGCAGTGATTGCCATCATCCCGAAAATATAGAAAATGATACGGCTGTCCCCGGAAATATTATGAGAAAAAATAATCAAAATCGCAAATACGGCTAATACAAAAGGCGTGATCAGTAATGACCGTAAAAATCCCAGCTTTGCCAGCATCCTACCGGTAAAGATCATTTTAACCACCAGGGCAAAAATTCGTGAACCTGCCAGGAAAAGTGCAATGAATTTTGCCATTTCCTGGTCTTCATGGTAGGCGGTCTTTACTTCTGCATAAAAAATAAAATTAATCATGAACAGGCATAAAGAAAACAAAAAGGCCAGAATGGCTGTCCTTTTCACTAGCTCATTCACCGTTAGATTTTTTAGACCCGAATACGTGACTTTCGTGGCGTGCTGTTTACGATGCATAGACGGACCATGGGTTTCCAGCTCGGTTTTTCCGGCTATTCCTATTCTTATTAGAAATGGGATCGAAAACAACATAAAACACAAGCCCACATATAGGAGATTGGCCACCCCTGTGACTGAGACCAGGATTGAAGCCAGCGAGTATCCGATAAATTTAGCAGGGATGTCGCCTGAGCTGATGAGGCCAAACAAACGTTTGCTTTGGCGCACATCAAACATGATAGAAGCAATACCCCAGAACTCAAGATTGTTTAATAAATACAAGACATAAAACCACGCGAGCATTAGCGTCAGCAGCATATTATTATGTGTTCCTGAAGCTATTCTGAAGCCTAGAATGCTTACTGACATTATGATCGTAACAATAAGTCCGAGCTGAGTAATCTTCAAGCGGTGTTCAAGCCATGAGTAAGCTAGACCGGCGACTGACAACAGAAGTGCAGCCAAAATAAAGACATTGGGCAATGCATTGACTGAAAAATGTTCGAGGAACATGGAGAATGCTGCGGTAAAGAAAAAGGCAATACCTGCACCCTGAAAAAATTGAAATATCATAAGGTTCAGCACGATGGGTTCTTCCTCTTGCCGGATATTCAAAAGTTTTAGCAGAGAATTGCTGAGTCTCATTTAGACGCTTGTATACAGTGATAATCGCTTCTTCAGCATAATTAACTTTTGCTGTTTCCCTTCATTCCGAAGGTGCTGCGAGGTCTTTGTGAAGTATTTATGGGACTCGAAAAAGGCGATTTGTATTTTGTCCCATCCCAACTCATTTTTGACGATACCAAAACCAAGCAACTCATCGCGCAGCCTGTCGCTGATCTCGAAAAAGTCATCACGACCCAGATAATCAAGATCTGCATCACATAAAACCTCTTCCAGGTGATTGTGTGGGTTCTGAGGCATCTTTGTCGCCATGATTAGATCAGCGATCAGTTGTAATTTCTCTTCAGGGATATTAAATCCCTGGATCTCTGCTTTCAGGATCTCTACGCTCTTTTCTTCATGGTTGTTATAGACTTCAATAAAGCCTGAATCATGCGATAAGGCGGCGACTTTGAGATAAAAAATTGTTTCCTCATCGTCGATTCCTTCCATTCGGGCGATTTTCTCAGCCTGGCTTACAACATCAAGGGTATGATCTATGTTGTGATAAGACAAACCTGATTTCAGGTTTTCTTTCAAAAGTTTGATGAACCTGTCTTTCAGGGCTTCAAATATTGTTGTATACATCATATACAATCAATTGATTATGAATCAGCTAGTATATTAATACATCGACTGACCAGGTTTTCCTAAAAAATGAATATAAAATGGCTCAGCCATATTGAAACAAAACATCTTTGCTTCGTAAAGCAAGATGTTTTCAATATAACAAACAGCGCAAATTATTGTTTCATAATCGCCCGAATATATAGTTTTTCAACTTTTTCGCGTGCCCAGGGTGTCTTTCTCAGAAAGGTCAGGCTTGATTTAATGGTAGGATTGTGCGTAAAACAATTGATTTTGATCCTATAGCCCAGCTCCTCCCATCCAAGCTCATCAACCAATTGATTTAAAATCAGTTCCAGGGTCTTGCCATGAAGCGGATTGTTGGGCTGTTCGGGAGTCATACCTGAGTGTCTAATTATAAAAATTCTTTATTGGGCTAAGCTTCTGCCTGTAAAAATAAAGAAATACTAATCACAATTATTTATTATCATTGTAATAAATAAGAAAGAATGATCCGGCAAGATGAAAGGCGTTTTTTTTCACTGAAATCTTTGATCATTGATCGATACTTTTGGGTAATATTTGTTGTTTTTGCCTTGAATTTGGGAATCCCCCATGAATTTTGCAATGCCCAGTCTTTTCCGGCTGTTCGCGCTAGCCGTCCCAGGATATTAGCTGACTCTTCCAGGATTGCCTGGATGAAAAATAACCTCATTGTTGCAGGCGATTTTCAGACAACGTACAATTCTTTTTTGTATGCCTACAATAACTGGTGGATCAATGATCCCCAACTTTATCTTTTGGGGTCTGATTCAAGCCAATGGACCTGGGACTGGGCTTCAACGTGGGCCAACAGCCAGGCTATTTTCACAGTTTATTTGGCCAAAGTCACCGGGGATCCTCTCGCGCAGAAACGTTGTCGTTTCCTTGCCAAACAAGTGATCAACCGTATCGACACAGCCGGTTTTGCTACGATGGAATGGTATGCCAAAGAGAATCTGTTGCGGCAAATGAGTGATGCAGGCAACATCCTTTTGGACTGGTGTTACCAGGATCTTCCAAATAGCCTGCGGAATCAGCTGGTTAGTAGTGAGTATAGGATGTGCAGAGAGTTTATGAATACATTTATTTTATCTTCTGCAGGTAATAGCTATGTCTCAAGTCACAATGCCTGGAATACGATTTATTGTAATCAAAATACCCTGGTGCTATATGGCGCTGACGGGCTGAATGCCGCGCAAAAAGATACTGTTGTCCAGTGGTACCAGGCCGTGTATAATAAATGGGTAAACGGATTTCTTCCATGTTATGGATATTATCGTGATGATGATGGTGGCTGGAATTGGGGTGCTGCCTATTCAATGTGGTCGCTAGTGGATCAGTTCCAGCTTTTTGAAAACATGCGGATAGGAACCAATAAAAATTTTTATACCGATTTGTCCTGGGTTCAAAACAGCATCAACCAATATTGGTATTTTATTCAACCAGATGGCAAAAGCCTTCACCTGGGCGATGGACAAACAGGCAGATCCGCTGACAGAGTAGACTACCTGCATGCAAGGATCTTTAACGATCCACGAAGTCTGTGGCTTGCTCAATACTGGTCACAATCCGCATTCACCCCAAATACCAATGATAAATTTACGAAACTGCTGTATAAGAATTTTACTGCGACTGTAGTGCCTCATCCCAATCCCCCGCTCAACTGGTGGTCAGACAAAACGGGATTGTCTGTCAGCCGATCCTCCTGGAATAGCAATGCCACCATGGTATCCTTTTTTTGTTCACCGAGCAAACGCGCAGCGCATGAACATCGGGATAACAATTCATTTGCCATATTTAAAAATGCCCCTTTGCTCCTGGATGCTGGATATTATGACACCTATGGCGGGTCTCATTATCGGAATTATTATCAAAGGACGATAGCTCACAACAGCATCATGGTCTATGATTCTGCAAGCCAATATTCCTGTTTTGCCCAGCCAGCCTCCAATGATGGCGGGCAAATTGAATCTGCTGCCCTGATGAATTATGGCGAAATATTTCTTCCCCAAAATCAAAGAGGGAAATGGATAAACTATGCCTGTTCAAATAACTATCAATATAATGTTTCAGATGCGCAACTGTCGTACGATTCAGCCAAACTCGATTTCTTCAGAAGAAGATTCCTTTACCTGAAACCGGATAAAGTCATCGTAATTGATCATGTCCATCTTAAAAACACCGCAAATACCCAACGGGATATTCAATGGGTCGCACATACTGCTCAAAAGCCCGTGATCAACGGCAGCCTGACACATACTGTTGTCGCAGGGCACATAATGACCTATAACGGGAAGGAATATTCAGCCAGGAACGGAAATGGAAGTATCGCAATAAAGACTTTATTACCACTCAATACCAATGTCACGCTTATCGGCGGAACTAACTATGAATACTGGGTTAATGGAACAAATTATCCACCCTTGTCTCCAGCGGATACAGCTTTCTATTCTCCGGGGAAATGGCGCATTGAAGTACGACCCTCAGTGAAAAGCGATTCAGTGATATTCCTGCATACGATGAAAATTGGGGATAGCGTGAATGTTGCTATGCCTGGTGGCCTCGCACTTCAAAGTAGTTTTTCTGTAGGGGCTGACTGGAATGACACTCTTTATTTTTTCCCGGCAAAAGGGGATACAGGGCTTAGCTATCACGCATTCAACAATGTGATTGGTTCAAGAAATGTCGGCATTTTTGCATTTGATCTAAAACCGGGATCTTATTTTCTGAAGATTGATGGTACTGTTACAGCCCTGGTGTCGGCTGACAGCAATGGTATCATTCAAAGTGGATTGGGTTTGCCCCCGGGTATTCATTTTGTTGAAATCAGCTATCGGGAAAATGCCTCGATCAGCGGGCAGATCGTTTATTCAAACAGCCATTCTACCCCCCTGCAAGGGGTTCAGGTGATTTTGAAAGATACTGCCGGAAACACAGTGGCTTCAAGCATTGCTTCAGTGAATGGGTTCTATTTCTTTGATGGAATAGCACCAGGCCAATATGTCCTGTCAGCAAACAGCACCTTAGTGGCTGGCGGATTTAATTCAAGTGATGCCTTGCTTGTGTTGAAACATTATGTACATCTGAATCTGTTAAACGGTCTTTTCTTAAAAGCGGCCAGTGTTCGGAATGGCAATATTGTGAACTCACTTGATGCCTTGTATATCCAACGTCGGTTTAACCAGTTTATCACTGCCTTCCCGAAGGGAGACTGGGTTTTTGAACAAAAACAAATCACGATCATTGCGAATAAGTCTTACACACTTAATATAACTGGCCTCTGTTACGGGGATGTGAACGGGTCAAATCTTCCTGCTGTGGTTCCGGGATCACCTTGTCAGCTTATACCTGCCGTTGTTTTTGGCGGACGGATATACAACACAATCCAAATGGGGAGCCAATGCTGGATGCGCGAAAACCTGAATATTGGTGCGCCAATCCCTGCAGGCCAGATGGCGTCTGATAACGGACTTATTGAAAAGTATTGCTATAACAATGACACGAACAACTGCCTTGAATTTGGTGGTTTGTACAGCTGGAACGAGATGATGCAATATTCAACTTCCCTAAACAGGGGAATTTGTCCGGAAGGCTGGCACATCCCGACCGATGCCGATTGGTCTGTACTTGTGAATTATTGCGGCGGGGAAGACTCTGCCGGCGGGAAACTCAAGGAACCAGGGATGGCGCATTGGCATAACCCCAATACCGGGGCGACAAATGAGAAAGGTTTTACTGCACTGGGTGCAGGTATGCGCGATCCTTACGGGATTTTCTACAGCATCAGGGACTATGCCTTTTTCTGGTCTTCAACGACAAACAACCCCAATGATGCCTGGGCACGATATCCGGGATTTGACAATATGGCAATATACCGCTATTATAATTCAAAGGGAAATGGCTTTTCTGTTCGTTGTATTCATGATTGATTTTCGAATTCCAATCTTAGGTCAATAGTATACCTTTTTCCAGACAAACATTCAGAATTCAAATGACGGAGATGCTTTTATTAATCCCAGCGGCCAGATCGGCGTAGGTCAAACTGGCTATTCCGCCTTTACAGTAGTTCCAGGTACTTGGTACCGGCTCGTAATCACTGTTGACCTTGGGAGTCATTATGATTATTATCTCAATGGACAGTTTATCCAAAATGGGGGCGCTCAAATCCAAGATGACAGGTTTTCATTGATCCCCGCAAATAATGGAAACGATCTTTTGTTTTTTGCAGATGATAATGGAGAAGATAATGCCATTGTGGATGTTGATATGGAAGTGCACGCCTATACTGCGACTTTATATAGCCTGGGGAATCCCGATCATCCTATTGCCAACGCTCCACCTGGCATGGCGTATTGAACCGTCCCGCGCCTCCCGCCCCTCTTGCCCTATTTCCGCCACTTTATAGCCTGGATAGCCTTCCCACGCTTGTCGCCTCTGACTGTAGCGGTCCTGATTCACTTATGAGTTCTGAGTTTCAGCTTGCTTCAGGCTCGGGTAATTTCGCGGCACCTATCCTTGACACCATCAGGGATTATACTGATATTTATAGAGACCAGGAAGCCCCAATTTCATGCCAACAGATCATTATTCAGGAATTAACCTGAAACAACTCCACCTTCCCTCAGGCATTCTCCAAAATGGGAATACTTATTACTGGCGGCTACGCTATTGCGATCATAACATCCGCTGGAGCGAAAGGTCGGCCCCGAAACAATTGATCATCACGCCAAATATTCCGGATACCAATCTGGCTGGAATCACTGGCATTATCCGTAACAATAACCTTGCGTTTACACCCTTGCAGGGAGTGAGTGTAATTTTGAAAAATGCTTTTGACAAAAATCTAAACTAACCACTAACTACTAACGCATTCTCTCCACCAACCTCAAATTCTCCCTAATCTTCGGATCAGTGGACCCATCCTGTATTGCCTTTTCCCAGTAATAGCAGGTTTTGGCATAATTCTGTTTCATGTAATAGCCATCTCCCAGGAACTTTAGCACGTCTGGATTGTGAGCCTGTTTCCGTTCAGCCATCTCCATCAGGCTGATGGCTTTGCTGATATCCTTGTCAGAATAAAGAATGGCCAGCTTGTAATTGGACTCAAAACGAGAAGGATTTATGAGGCGTATTTTTTCCCAATATCGCATGGCGGCATCCTTGTCTTTCAGATTATCCAATACCAGCGTGACATTGCGGAAGACACTATTTTCCTCTGGATCCAGCTTCAGGATCTGGGTATAGCACCAGATCGTGGAGTCAATGTTTTTGTCATAGTCATAATATACATTGCCGAGGGCAAACAAAGCATCCTGGTATGTAGGATACAGGCTGACCGCCTTTTGGAGGTGGCTGAGCGCTTCTTGAAGATATTTATACCTTTCAGCGGCAAACTCCGGTTGGCTGGCGCGCCAGGCAAACCACTGTCCTGCCATATTGTTTCCTTTCGCACTGTTGGCTGAGGTCTCAACGTCTGTAGTGTATAGGGTATAATCGTCTTTCCAGGCTGAATTCCTGGCAATGGTTTTTACGGTAAACAGCAACAAAATGACTACAATCAGCCCATTGGCAATTTGTTGACCGAGCTTCGGTTTGGTAAAGATCACCGGTAGCCGGGTCGTCGCAAGCCAGGCAATTAAAATCACAAAACCCAGTGACGAAAGGTAAAGGAATCGTTCGGCCATAAAAGTCCCGATTCCGAAAAACACATTGGTTGCAAGCGATATACCAATCAGGTAAAAAAAGATAGAAAATGAATACACACGTTTGTTCCGGAATCCCCAGAGGGCCAGCAAAACCAGTACGACATAAATCAGCATCGAAGTCCAGACTGGCCGGTCACCGAAGTTGTGCAAGGTGATTTGGAATGGATAATAATCCCAGCTAAGGGGATGGGGATAAAAAAGTAGTTTCAGGTATAACAAAAGGGTATAAAAAATGGTGGCGAATTTCTTTGAGGTATTCGCATATAGATAAGGATTGTCAAGCAGTTCGGTGGAGGGAGTGCTGCTGAATCCTTTCAGGACAAGGATCCGGATCACTAAAAATATTAGTGTTGCCAATACCATCGGCAACAGCACCTTCACATAAGCTTCGAAGCGGGCTTCACTAAAGAACCAAAGGGTAAGCGGAAGCAATACCAGCCACAAGATGGCATTTTCCTTGGAGAGCAGAGCCAGGAAGAAACACAGAAAGACGGAGACCAGGGCGGAAAATTTTCGCTTTTCCAGGTATCGCATGGCAAACCAGAGGGCCCCAAGCGATCCCAGTAAGGCAAAGATCTCGTCGCGTCCTTTAATGTTGGCAACCACCTCTGTATGTACGGGGTGCGCCAGGAACAAGAGGATCGCGAGAAAGGGCAATGAAGAAGCCCAGCTTCGTTCCAAGGGCTGTGATTTGGCAAACTTACGCATCAGGGCGAAAAGCAACATGCCTGTAAGGGCATAAAAAAGAACATTGAAAAAATGACTTACCCCCGGATTCTTCCCAAAGGCCTCATGCTCCAAAGCAAAGCTCACCAGCGACAGTGGACGATAGCGGCCACCGGCCAGCATCACCTCTTTGTCTTTTAGATAGCCTGCGAAAAAATGATGGCTAAACAGATCGGGGATCCCTGCAATGCCTTTTTGAGTAAAGGAATTTCCCGTTATGGCATAAAGATCGTCAAGGGCATAATCGAAAGATAAGGTATTCCCATAAAGTATAATGGAGAAAAGCAGGATCAGGAGATAAGGCAGGTGTTTTCTGATGAAATTTTCCTGTTGCGCCACAGGCTTGTTTTTTGTTTTTTTTGCAGAGGTTTTCATTTTTTTAAAGGGCTTCCAGTGCTTGACAGCGTTTTTTCCTGGGCAGGTTTGATAAAATGAATAACGACAAACAGCAATCCGTTGAGCATGCCTGGTCCCAGGACGATCAGCATGTTCACCAGGCTGATGTCGCGATAGAAGACAAGGTATGCGATGCTCACGATGAGGAAACCCACGCCAGTGATCAACGTCCTTTTCCAGGCGAGTGCCAGGACCCCGATGATAAATAGGAATGGCAGAAGATTCAATCCCAGCGAAGCCAGGTTATCCCAAAACCCGACCCCGTCTTTGATATGAGAGAGGGAAAACAGGAATAGTAAAATCGCATAAAATATACCCAGAATTCGGGCAATCCAGAGTAAAGAGAGATATTGGATGTGGTTTATTTTTTTCATGACAAGAAGACTTACTTTTGAACTCTTTTTACAGGATGGTGTTAAAGCATCGTACCAAGCCCGAAAATACGCAGAATTTTGAAAACATCAGCTTTCCTTATCTTTTTTAGCATAGTCCTGACTATTTATGGCTTGCTTAGTTTCTTCATTTTTCAAAGGGGATCCCAGGCACTCGTGGCGATGCCGGGGATAAAGCCCTGGTATACGTCTTTGTTTGTATTTCTGACATTGTCATATGTAGTCGCTCGTTTTTTGGAGCGTGTTTATATGGGACACCTCAGCGATATTCTTACCTGGATCGGGGCATTCTGGCTGGGTGCTTTTCTGTACCTGCTTTTTATCCTGCTTTTTATTGACCTCGTGAGGCTGGCCGACTGGATTGTCCCTTTTCTGCCCAGGCATGATGTGGTTTTATGGCCACTGTTTAAGCTCCGGGTGTTTTTTGTGGTCCTGTCGGCTTTAGTCATCATTATCGCTGGCTCCTGGTATAATGCCAGGCATCCTGTCACCCGAGAAGTTAATCTGAAGATCGCCAAGTCAGCCGGAGGACGAAAACAGCTCCGTATTGCAGCCATGTCGGATATACACCTGGGGACCATCATCGGGAAGACCCGCCTGAAAGAACTTGTAGCCCGGATCAATGCCTTGCATCCGGATGTGATCCTGCTTGCGGGCGATGTGGTAGATGAGGACCTGGGGCCCGTGATCCGCGATAACCTGGGTGAGGAATTGAGAAACCTGAAAGCGCCGCTGGGCGTTTACGCCATCACTGGAAACCATGAGTATATTGGAGGCGTGGAAGCTGCTGTAAAGTACCTGGATGATCATGGTGTCTATGTCCTTCGTGATACAGCTGTTGTACTCGACGGTCATATTTTGCTGGCGGGAAGAGAGGACAGGGACATCAGTCGTTTCAGCGGCAAAAAGCGAAAAGAGATAAAAGAACTACTTCAGGGCAGTACGACTTCAATGCCCTTGATCCTCATGGATCACCAGCCGTTCAACCTGGAAAAAGCAGTGGAGGCGGGGCTTGACTTTCAGCTTTCAGGTCATACACATCATGGCCAGATGTGGCCTTTGAATTACCTGACGCATGCGATTTACCAGGTCAGCAGTGGCTATCAGAAAATAGGGAACACACACTTCTATGTCTCTAATGGTGTGGGTACCTGGGGCCCCCCGCTTCGTTCAGGGAACAGACCGGAGATTCTGGATATTACTATAGAGTTTTTGTAGGTGGTGCTACCCTGCCCTCCTCAAATTGGGGTGGGGAAGAGGTACTTCTGTGCATGCTTAAGCGGAACTATTTAATTGATTCAGTTAAAATGATTAGTCGGAGCGAAGCCGTCCCCGATTCGGGGAGGGTAGGGCTTAATCAAAATTAACAAAATTTATTTAAAAAACCCTTGACAAAAGCATATTCATTGTTATATATTTGCATTAATTAAGACTAAATAAAATTAATAAACAACTGTCTTGCAAATCATTAATATATATATTATGAAAAAAACTACTCAAATTGTCCTGTCATTAATGATGATTGGCGTGCTTGTCACTGGACAAAACGCTTTTGCTGCCGGGAAGATCACCAATGAATCCAGTGGAAGTTTTACTATTCAAAACAACAGCCCGCAGGAAGTAATTAACGCGAGGGCTGGCCAGGACATTTTTATTCCTGTCAGGCTTGGTCAATCCATTGAAATTGGCGCTATTTCGCTTGTTTTGCAGTATCCAGAGGCCGACCTTGACATTGTTGGTGTAGAAGTGGCAAGCCAGAACGGGTTTACTGAATTTAATACCATAAAGGGTGAGTTACGTATTTCCTGGTTCAGTTTAGAAAAGATAAACATTGAAGCCGGGAATGCCATGGTTTGGATAAGAGCCAGGCTTAAAAATAATATCAAAGCAGGGAAGACAATGGTTTTTATTCCGGATCCTTCCTGTTCCCTGGCAGATGCTTCTGCTATGCAGATTAATGATCTGAGTGTTATTTTACCCATCGTGAAAAGCACTGAGGCAGCAGTAAAACATACAGTCATGGTCTCGAATTATTCCTTTACTCCAGCAGATATTTCAGATGTTATTGTCGGAGACACCATCGAGTGGGTCTGGAGTTCAGGAACGCATACCACGACCTCCGGCACGATTCCTGTACTGGCTGCTCCCTGGAATCATATCATCTCAAGCGGAAATGCCAAATATGATTATAAGGTTACGAAGCAAGGTGTTTACAATTATGTTTGTACCCCTCATGCCGCCATGGGAATGACCGGCAGCTTTACGGCAAGCCCTGGTTCAGGCGTTGGAATTCCGGTGATCAGCCAGGATGCAGTGCAGCTGGAGATCGTCCCCAATCCTGTTATAAATAATTGCCAGCTAAACTTTAATGCGCCCAATTCAGGCCAAGGCGAAATTGTTCTTTATGATCTGTTGGGAAAACTCGTGATGCATCATGAGCTCCCCATTGTCCTTGGTGAAAATACGTATACGCTGTCTGTCGCATCTTTGCAAAGTGGCGAATACCTCTTACAGATTGTTGATGCCTCAGGTACGCTTGTTACTAAAAAACTCATCCATCGATAAGGATTGTTTGTTTTTGTTTTGATGTAGCCCTGTCAATGAATATTTTGACAGGGTTTTTTTTGATAATATGCTGATGTTCTGGTGTATTGGAGTACCGGTGTATTGGAGTACCGGTGTATCGGTGTAACGATGGTAGGGGTGGGGAGATTCTGACTTTATGGACTGCCTGCCGAAAGGGGTTTCGCGCAGATTCTAAGAAAACCCCAAAGATTACACAGAAAATGGGTTGAAATCCCTGGATATTACTGGAGAATTCACGCTTTATACACATCCCTTTGCCGAAAAGCCCTATTTTTGCGTTCTTAAATTTTTTATGATAGAAAATTCAACAAAAGAGGAAACTGCGGTTCTGGTAGGCATCATCACCGCCAAACAGCCTGAGGATAAAGTGCGGGAATACCTGGATGAGCTTGCCTTCCTCGTGGAGACTGCCGGCGGAGTCACCGTCAAACGTTTTGTACAGCGCCTCGAGTACCCTGATCCCCGGACCTGCGTTGGCTCTGGCAAGCTACAGGAGATCCTGGAATACGTTAAGATGGAAAAGGTCAATATGGTTGTTTTTGATGAAGAACTGACACCTTCCCAGATCCGTAATATCGAAAAAGCACTTGAGTGTAAGATTCTGGATCGTAATAACCTCATCCTTGACATCTTTGCCCGCAGGGCCCGCACTGCCCACGCCCGTGTGCAGGTGGAGCTGGCTCAATATGAATACTTGCTTCCCCGCCTCACCCGTATGTGGACCCACCTCGAGAAACAACAAGGGGGTATCGGGATGAAAGGACCAGGAGAAACCGAGATTGAAACTGACAGGCGGATCATCCGTACCAAGATATCACTCTTAAAGGAAAAACTTAAAGACATAGACAAACAAAAGGCTACCCAGCGCGCCAACCGAAAAGGAATGGTGCGTGTAGCCCTGGTGGGTTATACCAATGTGGGAAAATCTACGCTGATGAATCTACTTAGCAAATCGGATGTCTTCGCCGAAAACAAACTCTTTGCCACGCTCGACACCACGGTTCGGAAAGTCGTAATAGGAACGCTACCTTTCCTCCTGACAGATACTGTTGGCTTCATTCGCAAGCTGCCTCATATGCTGATTGAGTCTTTTAAATCAACACTGGATGAGGTGCGCGAAGCTGACATCATCCTGCATATCGTGGATATATCACATCCCGAATTTGAAGACCAGATCAAGGTGGTGAAAGAGACCCTGCTCGAGATTGGCGTCGTGGATAAGCCCATGATTTATATCTTTAATAAAATCGATGCCTATTCTTTTGTCGAAAAGGAAGAAGATGACCTTACACCGGTAACGAAATGGAATTTCACGCTTGATGACCTGAAGAAAAGCTGGATGGCCAATATCAATGTCCCTACCATGTTCATCTCAGCTACTGAAAAGGAAAACATCGAAGAATTAAGATTAACTTTATTTGAAGAAGTAAAGAAAATTGTGGAGAAGCGTTATCCTTACCAGGAATATCTCCTGACTTAATAATGAAACCATGAAGAAAACTTCACTGCTGCTTTTATCCATTGCATCGGGCCTGATCTTTTCGCTTTCCTGGCCCATGGGAGGCTTCCCGGGCCTGATCTTTTTCGCCTTTATTCCCTTGTTTTTCCTGGAAGATGAACTGGCAAACAACAAAGATAAATATCATACCTGGCATGCTTTGTTCTATTCATATCCAGCATTTTTTGTCTGGAACCTGCTTACTACCTGGTGGATCTATAACTCTTCTTTATTTGGGGTAAGCATGGCCCTGTTTTTTAACAGTCTCTTCATGAGTCTTGTTTTTACACTCTATCACTGGACTACAAAAAGAGCAGCCCTTACTTATGGGAGATACCTGATTTTACCGCTCCTATGGATAAGTTTTGAATATCTGCATATGCGCTGGGATCTGACCTGGTCGTGGCTCAACATCGGGCATGTTTTTGAAGCCTATCCGCGGTGGATACAATGGTATGAATATACAGGGATCTTCGGGGGTGCCTTATGGGTTTTTGGCGTCAATATTTTACTATATGTCGCGATTTCCCGTTACATCCAAAAGAGAGAATTGTCAAGGCAAATATGGATGCCTGTCATTTGCGGAGCGCTCTTGTTTTTCATTCCGCTCATCACCTCCTATGTCCTTTATTTTAATTATAAAGAAAAGCTTGCCCCGATTAATGTGGTGGTGGTTCAGCCCAACATAGATCCTTATCAAGAACAATACAATTTGCCTCCGCAGGAAGTATTGGCCCGTATTTTCAGGCTGGCCCGTCAGAAAGTGGATGCGCATACCGACTTCCTGGTCGCGCCTGAGTCGGCGATACAGGAGGACATCTGGGAAAACACCCCGGGCAGTTCACTGACGATGTATGCCTTACGCGATTCCCTGCTAAAGTGGCCACGGACGGCAATGGTGCTGGGTGCGTCGACCTATTTCCGTTTTCTTAATCCGGACCAGAAGACAGAAACGGCCCGCTGGTCGCAGAATATGCGATATTGGTACGATGCATATAATAGTGCGATGTTCATCAATAGTGAAGGGAGATACCAGCTCTATCACAAGTCGAAGCTGGTGGTAGGGGTTGAGCGCATGCCCTTCCCGAAATACCTGAAGTTTTTAGAAAAATATGCCCTGAACCTTGGAGGAACTATTGGCAGTTTGGGCATCAGTGAACACCGGACTGCCTTTGACCAGGACAAAAGCCGGATCACCACGGCTGCGGCGATTTGTTATGAGAGTGTCTATGGAGAGTTTTTTAGCGGGTTTGTAAGAAATGGCGCAAAAGCCATGTTTATCATCACCAATGATGGCTGGTGGGGCAATACGCCGGGGCACAAGCAGCATTTGGGTTTTGCTTCCCTGAGGGCAATTGAAACGCGCAGGAGTATTGCCCGTTCGGCCAATACCGGCATTTCCTGTTTTGTTGACCAGCGGGGTGAGATGCATCAAGAGACGAACTATTGGGAATCTGCTGTAATCAAAGGGACGCTGAATGCGAATGACGAGATCACCTTTTACACGCGCTTCGGGGATTACCTGGGGCGCTTGGCGCTGGGGATTGCCGGAGCGCTTTTGCTTTTTGTGATTTTCTTAAGAAAAGTGATTGGGTAATTTGAAGGATGATATTTGAAGGATGAACGGTCCCGATAGCATGGTATCACAAAATGTGATACCCTCTAAAAGCTATTTTGGAGGCGCGTTTCCGTTTGCCTTTACCGAAAATGGCATTGCCATGTTGTCCAGTGTGTTGAACAGTAAAAAAGCCATCGAAGTGAATATTGCTATTATGCGAACCTTTACCGTGCTTCGGAAGATACTTATTTTTCATAAAGATATCAAACAGGAATTAGATCAACTTAGGATGCAATTGGCTGATCATGACAATAATATACTATTGATTTTCGAATATCTCAAACAGTTCGAGCAAGTTAAAAAAGAACAATTTGATCAAGAAAACAGGACGCAAATAGGATTTTAACCGACTTTAAATTAATACCCTTCACCAGGTTCTCTTCATAGCAAATGGAGTGTTGTTGCCAATCAGAGTCATCAGCATTATATATCATCCTTCATTCTTACACAGTCCAGCCATTTCCCGTATACATTCAGGAAGCGGTGTATAGGAAAACCCTTCGATTTCCAGGATCTTTTCCCCGGAATATATCATATTTACCTGCATGGTATTGGCAAGCTCTCGTGTGATCCGGGCTTTCCGTTTCATGAGGCGACAGCTTAGCCATTCCCAGCGCCAGGCCAGGCTCAGCATCCAGGGCTTTGCCATTTTTGTTGGAGCTTTGCTGCCTACTTCTTTTGCGATAATACTCAGGATTTCTTGGTGGCTAAAGTTTTTGGCTGAGAGGATATATTTTTCGTTGACCTTTTCGCTATTCATCAGCAAAATAATTGCCTTGGCAACATCTTCGGCTCCGACAAAGCCATTTGTCCCGGCAGGATAATAGGAAATGCCATTTTTAACGGTTCTGCAGATAGTTGGCCCTCCTTTCGAGGCGTCGCCATAGCCAAGGATAACAGAAGGTGCTACCAACAATACATCAAGACCTTCTTCCATGCCACGCCAGACTTCACGCTCTCCTGCATATTTGCTGTTTCCGTAATTTGAGTTGAGTGGCGTGTTTTTCCAGAGATTTTTCTCTGTCATGAGCTCATCACGGGCACCTCCGAGAGCTGCTATCGAGCTGACATAGAGAAACTTCTCTACCCCAGCTTGCAAAGCTGCATTCACCACATTGGCTGTGCCACTCATGTTGATGTCAAAGAGCTTTTGTCGGTCGCGGGGGTCAAAAGAGATAAACCCGGCAACATGAATCACTTTGGTAATGCCGTTCATCGCTTCTTTCACATCCAAAGGATTCAACAGGTCACATTCGATCCATTCCACCTTGGCGAGCAGAATGTGATGATCATGTTTTTGAAAGAGCTTTTCCAGGTTATGCATCGAAGATGATTTCCGACGCACCACCCTTACCTGTTCTCCGTTTTGAAGGAGTTTCAGTAGGATGTGGGATCCCAGAAAGCCTGTGGCGCCGGTTAAAAGGTACATAGTCTCTTCATTTCTGCAAATATAGTGTATACTTCGACTGATAAGGTTTTTCTTGTCTTCTGCAATTCCGATTATCTTTGCCGAAATTTTAAGTATGAATTTTGTAGAAGAATTAAGGTGGAGGGGCATGATCCATGACATCATGCCAGGCACAGAAGAATATTTATCCAAAGGGATGGGCGTTGCATATGTAGGGATAGATCCAACTGCGGATTCCCTTCATATTGGACACCTGGTATCAGTGATGATGCTGAAGCATTTTCAGTTGGCAGGACACAAACCCCTGGCGCTTGTAGGCGGAGCCACGGGTATGATCGGAGATCCTTCAGGGAAATCTGAAGAACGTAATTTGCTGGATGAGAAGATCCTTCGTCATAACGAACATTGTCTGAAAAGCCAATTGTTGAAGTTTCTTGACTTTGGAGAGGTTCCCAACCAGGCCGAGATCGTCAATAACTACGACTGGATGAAGGAGTTTTCTTTCCTTGGTTTTTTAAGGGATGTGGGAAAACATCTATCGGTGAATTATATGATGGCCAAGGACAGTGTTCAGAAACGACTGGAGACCGGGATTTCCTTTACCGAATTTACTTATCAGCTCGTTCAGGGATATGATTTTCTGCATTTATACAATACCAAATTCTGTCGTATTCAGATGGGGGGATCAGATCAATGGGGAAATATCACCACAGGCACCGAGCTTATACGCCGAAAGACTGGCGGAGAGGCTTATGCCCTTACCTGTCCGCTGATCACCAAAGCTGATGGCGGGAAATTCGGGAAGACAGAACAGGGCAATGTGTGGCTGGATCCAGCCCGTACCTCACCCTATACCTTTTACCAGTTTTGGATGAATGTCTCTGATGATGATGCCAAAAAATATATCAAAATATTTACGCTGTTGAGTAAGGATGAAATCGACAAGCTGGAAGCAGAGCACAACGAGGCCCCACATCTGAGGGCCCTGCAAAAGGAGCTTGCCAGGGATATCACGATCCGGGTTCATTCGGAGGCGGATTACACCATGGCCGTGGAAGCTTCACAGATCCTTTTCGGGAAAGGTACCACGGCGACTTTAAACAGTATCTCGGAAGAGATGTTACTGGCCGTTTTTGAGGGAGTGCCCCAATGCCTGGTTTCACGTGAGGATTTAAAAGCCGGAATTCCCATGGCTGAGTTTCTTTCTGATCTTACACAAATCTTCAGTTCACGCGGGGAAGCCAGGCGGATGTTGAAGGATGGAGGCGTATTAATAAACAAAGCAAAAGCTTTGGAAAGTGAGAATGTAACTGGCGCTTTCCTGATCAGGGATAAATATATCCTAGTTCAGAAGGGTAAAAAGAACTATTATCTCGTCATTGTAGGATAATTATTTCGCCAGATTGAATACATTCGCATTAACCTTAATGGTCAAAGTGTCTAATTTTCGGAATTTTAACTAATTTTAACTGCTTTGTCAATTCTGGATATTTTTATTGAGGCAACCTTATGCGTCAAATAATGTCTATCGTCTATTAAACAATCAAATTATCAAACAAGATGAAAAAGTCACTACTACTATGCTTATTGCTTGTTGTTTTTGCCAGTGTATCTTTTGCACAATCGCTGACCATACACATTAGTGGTCATGTTTACAACAGTGCTACCCAGGCGCCAATTGCCAATCATCAGGTATATATTGTTGCGGATAGCACCGTTGCCCCCTATTTTGGTTACTACAACATGGTTACTACCAATGCGGCGGGTTTTTATGAGGCAAATGTGACACTTACATCTTGGGTAAACATCGTATTTCATGTCTCCACAGCTGATTGTAATGGTGTAATGCATATGGCGACAGGGACCAATTTAAATACCACGGCAATATCATTGAATTTCAGCATTTGTGATGGTACTGCCAGTCCTTGTCATGCCGCATTTACATTTAGTGCGGGTCCGGTCAATCTTTTTGAATATCATTTTGTAAATGCCTCTACAGGTACCAATTCCGGTACCCAGTTTTCCAGTCATTGGAATTTTGGGGACGGAACGACTTCTACAGTATTCAGCCCGAACCATTTATATGCCGTGGCTGGAACTTATACGGCTTGTTTGGTTATTTATAATTCAGCCACCAATTGTCACGATTCAATCTGTCATACGTTTACAATCGGAACCTCACCACCTCCTTGTACTGCCACCTTCACTTTTGTTGCCGATTCTCTCAATTCACATATTGTGCATTTCTTTGGAGTGGCTTCATCAGCAGTAACAAGCTGGACATGGTCATTCGGCGACGGGACCAGTGGCACAGGGGCTGACCCACATCATACGTATGCCACTTCAGGCCATTATTTCGTATGTCTGCATGTTGCCGGGGTAAACTGTCAGTCGGCATTCTGCGATACTGTATTTGTTAGTGGGACTACACCTCCGGCTGTGTATGAAATTTGGGGTCATGTTTTTGCCGGAGCCAATACTTTGCTGGATCATGGCAAAGCCAGGCTGTTCAAGATTAACAACGGAACCAATGCAGCGCAGCTTATTGCTGTTTCTTCTATCGATTCAAGTGGAATGTATCATTTCAACAATCTACCGGCCGGAACCTATTTTGTTAAAGCCAGACCTACGCCTAATTCTCAGTATTTTGGACAATTCCTGCCAACCTATTATCCTCATAATTTATACTGGAATGGTGCAACCGCTATCGTTGTTCCTCCTTCCTCTAATCCTCGTGACATCAGCCTGAGGCCAGCGCTCACACCATTTGCAGGACCAGGGATGATCGGTGGATGTATTACCGAAGGATTTAAATCGTCAGCCGGAGTTCCTGTTGGCGAAGTGGACATCCTGTTAAAGCCACTCAGCGGAGATCCTTATAGTAATGTTGTCAGTGATGCCAATGGCCTGTTCGATTTTAGCGACCTCGCTTATGGCAGCTACCAGGTATATCCTGAAATAGCTGGATTGACCACCATTCCAGCCGTGATTAACCTCGATCCAAACAATCCTTCTGCCAACAATCTCAGCCTGATCGTCACATCAAGCCAGGTGGCTGCCAGTGTAAATGATCCAATCGGAATTATTAACAGCATTAACATATATCCAAATCCGGCCATTACTGAACTCAGGCTTGATCTTAGCCTCACTAAAGCAACGGAGGCTCAGCTGAGCATTTATGACCTCATTGGCAGAATAGTCTTCACAACGAACGTCTCGCTTTCCATTGGTGTTCAAAGCCTGAACTACAACCTGAGTGCATACAGCAACGGGAGTTATGTGCTTCAGCTGAGATCAGCAAACGGTTCGGTTATCTCTGAGAAGTTTTCGATTGTAAAATAAATACCTCATCCCCCGGCCCCTTCTCCTTAAAGAGAAGGGGAATAGGGATGAAGCGCCTCAAACCGACCCATGGGTAAAGAAATAGAAAGGAAATTCCTGCTTGTCTCCAATGCGTATCGGACTGAGGGCATTGCTGAACATTATCTTCAGGGCTATCTGTGCCTGGATGCGGGCCGTATCGTAAGGATCCGGAAAATCGGGGAGAAAGGAATTGTCACCATTAAAGGCATGACTGAAGGGATCAGCAGGGCAGAATATGAATACCTTATCCCGGCTGACGAAGCCCTGGAGATGCTGGAAACGCTTTGCCTGAAACCACTGATCGAGAAGATCAGGTATCGGGTTCCATTCGGAAATCATGTATGGGAAGTCGATGAATTTATAGGGGTGAATAAAGGTTTGGTTGTTGCAGAAATCGAATTGTCCGAGGCTGATGAACACTTTGAGATTCCGGATTGGGTTGGAGAGGAAGTCAGCAATGACAAACGATATTCAAATTCAAACCTCGTAAAAAATCCATATTCACAATGGTCTTAACAGAAATAGGCTAAAAATCTGAACTGTTTTTGAGGCTTTCTCCCTACCTTTGTCCTTTCAAAAACCTTAAATTTTTCAGCCATGCCTAGCCTTCAATTTAAAACCAATGTGAAATGCAATGGTTGTAAAGCGGCCATCACCCCTTTTTTAGATAATGAAGAAACCATTTCTGAGTGGCGGGTTGATATTTTTGATCCGGATCGTATCCTGACTGTCGAAGGTGAGGACGTAAAAGCCTCAACGGTCATTGCCATTCTTGAAAAAGCCGGATATAAGGCGGAACTGATTGACTGATAGATTGCTTTTTTCTTTGCCCCGGATTTCTGCTATGAAGGATTTCTTGCTTTCACAGGCAAATTTTATTAATTTTGATAAAATCATTGTATCATGAAACGGGTATATTCACACAGTCTACTTACCAGCGTTTTTGTTTTCATTCATGTGCTGTTATTTTCCCAGGCGATAAATACGGTCAGTGTTTTTCCCTCAAATCCCACCCCTGAGGATTCTGTCAAAGTCATTGCTAATGTCTGGCTCCCTTCCGGAAGCTGCTGGCTGGATAATCATTATGCCCTTTACAGCCAGGACACCCTGATTGACGTTTTCGGGACTTTTAATAGCGGGATGCTTACTGTTATCTGTGGTACCTCTGATACCTTTGCTTTGGGCCGCCTTGATGCCGGAAATTATCACTGCCGTTATATCATGAGATATCTGACGCTCCCTGCTTTTGCAGATACTGCGACGCTCTTATTCACTGTTGGCAGTACCTCCGGAATCAATACACCAACAAAGCCTGACAAAAAGTTCAGTATTTGCCAGGGAAGCGGGACAAGCCAGCTTCAATTGAAATATAACTTATCTGCCGGAGAAATGCCGCTAAGCCTGAGTGTTTACACTGTTGACGGACGTTTGGTTCAGTCTTTTTCACCTTTGGCACTGAGAACAGCATCTTTGTTTTTGCCTTCTCCCGGGAACAGCGGTCTTTACTTATATACGCTGAAAACAACAGACAAAAAGCTTTATACTTGCAAATTCCTGCTTCCTTAAATTAGTATTCATTCATAAAAAACTATAGTGGTCACATACCCCCGAATTACCCTGAAACCTGGCAAAGAAGAAGCCCTGAAACGTTTTCATCCCTGGATCTTTTCCGGCGCACTGGCAGGTTCATCTGGCAGGGTGGAGGAAGGCGAAATTGTTGAAGTATTCAGTCATGACAGCAAATACCTGGCCACTGGCTATGCCATTGCCGGTTCTATCGCTGTCAAGCTTATTTCTTTTGTACAAACAGAAATCAATGAAGAATTCTGGTTGGGGAAAATTCAAAATGCTTTTCAATTCAGGCAGCGCCTGGGATTGACAGGAAACCCATCGACCAATGCCTATCGGCTGGTCTTTGGGGAGGCTGACCAGATCCCCGGACTTATCGTAGATTTTTTGAATGGATTGTGTGTGATTCAATGCCATACAGTCGGAATGTACCTGCTTCGGGAGTCGATAGCAAAAGCCTTGCAGCGGGTCTTTGGGGGAGAAATAAAATCAATTTTTTGTAAGAGTGCAGAGACTTTGTCGCGGCTGGCGAATTTTGAATCTGTCGATGGCTTTTTATTCGGTGATTTTCTTCCGGATGAGATCTGCGAAAATGACATCAAGTATTCTGTCGATATTTTTGAAGGACAGAAGACAGGGTTTTTCCTGGATCAGCGAGAGAATCGGGCACTTCTGGGGCATTATGCCAAAGGAAAAAAAGTTGCCGACCTCTTTTGTTACTCAGGCGGTTTTGCTTTAAATGCGCTTAAATCCGGGGCCACGCTGGTGCATACCGTTGATAGTTCAAAAAAAGCGATTGCACTGACTGAAAAGAACATGGTTCTCAATGAGTTTAATGACGAACGTCATCAGAGTTTTGCTTCTGATGCACAAAGTTTTTTGGATCATATGACCGAGGAATATGACATCATTGTTCTCGACCCACCGGCTTTTGCCAAACAACAGAGCCAGCGTTCCCAGGCATTAAAGGGTTATCGGAATATTAATTACCAGGCTTTGAAAAATATCAGATCAGGAGGTTTATTGTTTACGTTTTCTTGTTCACAGGCTGTCGACAAGCAATCCTTTCAAAGTGCAGTCATGGCTGCTGCTATCCAGGCAAAACGTCCTGTCATGATATTACATTACCTGTCACAGCCACCCGACCATGCCGTGAATTTCTTCCATCCTGAAGGAGAATATTTAAAGGGTTTGGTACTTTACGTGGAATAAACTTTAATTCTTGGTGATGAGCTTGAATCCGACACCATGAACATTGATAAGTTCAACTTCGGCATCATCTTTCAGTAACTTCCTGAGCTTCACAATATAAACATCCATGCTGCGGGCATTGAAGTAACTGTCGTCGTGCCAGATTTTGTTCAGTGCATCTTTCCGATCGAGTACCTGGTTATTGTTTTCGCAAAGCAGCTTGAGCAGTTCAGCTTCTTTTGACGTCAGTTTTTGTTCTCCTGTGTCAGCTGATAAAACCTGTCGGTGATAATCAAAGGTGAATTTTCCCAAGCGAAAGAGTTTTGCTTGAGGACCAACTTCCAGGCTGACCCCTGAGCGGCGCAAAATGGCTTGCATCCGGGCAAGCAGTTCTTCCATGCTAAAGGGTTTTGTCAGATAATCATCGCCGCCTGCCTTGAAGCCTTGTAAGATATCTTCCTGCATCGTTTTAGCAGTCAAAAAAAGGATTGGCATTTTTTTGTTGATCGCACGAACTTCTTTGGCTAAAGTGAAGCCATCTTTCAGTGGCATCATGACATCGAAGATGCAAAAGTCGAATGTGTCCTTTTTAAAGGTTTCAAAAGCCTCAATCCCGTTGGTTGTCAGGCGGATCGAATAGCCTTTTGCATTCAAATACGATTGCAAAACCAGGCCCAGGTTTTTGTCGTCTTCTGCGAGCAAAACCTTTAGTTTTTCCATGGGAATATATGTTTTATGAAAGAATCAGCTTGTGCATTGTTATCCTGGAATTTATGTTTCATCTCAAAAGGAAGACGCAGGGTAAAACAACTGCCTTTCCCGATTTCACTGTCGACATGGATTGTCCCCCCATGACGTTCAAGGATAAACCTGACATAACTCAATCCAAGTCCAAATCCTTTGACATCGTGTATGTTGCCGGTAGAAACGCGGAATAATTTCTCAAAGATCCTTTTCTGGTTGGCTTTGGTGATCCCGATCCCGTTATCACTGATTGCGATCTCGATGCCTTCGGCTGTATTTTTTGTTTGTATTGTGATAAATGGTTTGTCGGTGGAATATTTCATGGCATTGTCAACCAGGTTGAAAATGACATTGGTGAGGTGAACCCGGTCTGCAAGGATGTTAAAGTTTTCGGCTTCCAAAATGGTCACGATTTGCCCTGATTTTGCCTCCACTTGCAGATGAATATTTTTGATGACATCTTCGATGATATGATGAACATCCACCGGGTCACTTTTCAGTTTCACCTGTCCGTTTTCCAAAACAGCGGTCTGCAAAATTCTTTCTGCCATGGAACCCAGGCGATGGTTTTCTTCGCTGATGATTTGAATATAGCTTTGACACAACGCTTCGGAAGCGACTACATCTTTATCAGATAATGCTTCACAAGCAAGGGATACTGTGGCTATGGGTGTTTTGAATTCATGTGTCATGTTGTTAATAAAATCATTCTTCATTTCCGACAGTTTCTTCTGTTTGAGAATGGTGAAAATGATATAAGTAAACAGCACGATTACTGACAGGATCAGGATCAATGATATCGCAAGGATTCCCAGCATCTGGGCCAGGAGATAGCCTCTTTCATGAGGGAAATAGACCACCAGGAATTCGGGATAGCGCAGTACCTCTTTGGGGAATAGGTTGAGGGCGTAGGATTTCTTGATGTATTCCTTGATGAGTTCTTTATGGTATTTCCCGGTTTTTTCCATCAGCATCAGTCCTTTGCGCGGACTGTAAATCCCGAACTCATAGTCAAGGTTAATCCCTTGGTTGGCCAGCTCAGCGCCGATCAGCGAGTCGACTAGGGCAAAGTTGATGCTGTGCTTTATCGCATTTCTACGGGCCGGGTTGAACATATCATCGATCACCTCATTTACGAGCGAATTTTTTTGACGGATGAGGGTCTTCAGGCGTTTTTTCTGCCGGTTCTCCAATTGAGCAGATGTCTTTTGTTCATCGATGGAATCACCGGTATAAATGCGGGAGTTAATCTTTTTAAATCGTGTTGTCAGCACCGACAGGAAAGAGGTGTCGTAGTTAAACACCATGGCTTTGTCGATATCTTCCAGGTATTGCAGCTTAAAGTCAGCGGTATCTTTATAATACAAACTATCAGCAATATTCCTGGAGGAAAGCATTTCCAGTTCATGGATATACAGGTTACGACCTGTATCGATGGTGCTCATCAGGTCACGTCCTTCGATGTTGTACATGGTGCGCTGGATCTCGTTGATCACCTCCAGTTTCTCCATTTTATAAATTACATTCGAGATGGAAGTGGTGACACTGTTGCCAAAATTATCTTCCCGCACTTTCATCGCATTCAGCACCCAGTAGAGCTGAATCCCCACGAGCCCGATCAGAGATAGGGTTGTGAAGAGGATGATCAGGAAGATTGTTTTGCGGCCCATAGGGGCAAAGGTAGAGAAGTAAGAAGGAAGAAGCAAGAAGCACAAAATTGAAGGAGAAGTATTGAAGTTTTGAAGTGGCCGAACTTCTTGAAGAGTCTGTCTAGGTGTGACTTATCCTACTCCTACTCCTATAACTTGGTGCTTCTTATATCTTGCTTCTTCCTTCAAAGCTTCTCAACCATCGTCGGCCCATTTTCATGTTTTACCGGGTCCAGTGAGGTGATGTAATGGTAGATCGCTTTCAGGTCACTGTCGCTGAAGTTTTTGAAAGAAGTCCAGGGCATTGGAGAATCGTCATATACCCTGCCTTTGTGAAAGCGTTCGATGAATTGTTTTTCTGACCAGTTCCTGATCCAGCCGGTTTCGGGATCCGGGGTGAGGTTGGGTGTAATGTAGACCCTGCCCTTATGCATTTCTGATTCCATATGAAACCCACCTGAAAATTTGGGGCTCGTGAATGCCATTGTTTGCATGTCGCGATTCGTATGACAGCCTTTGCAGTTTGAGATGCCATTGGCAAGGTATTTCCCATATTGGGCTGTAGTGTCAGGAGTTACGCTTTTTGGAACTAACTCAGACGGACCTTCAGGGTTTATCATCCCAAAGACCCACAGTGCTCTTCCCATAAGGTTCCAGGAGGTATTCGGATGGTCGCTTTTGACAGGTTCACGGCTTCTGAGGTAGGAGATTACAGCTGACATGTCTTCCTCGCTCATATGCTGAAAAGCCATGAACCCAATGAGACCACGGCCGTCATTCCCGATGTTATGACGAAGTGCCCTGGCGATCTGACCATCGCTCAATTTTCCAATGCCGGTTTCAGGATCAGGCGTTAAGTTTGGCGTGATGGCTTCCCCAAACGGCAGTTTGAAAATATGCCCTCCGATCAGAGGCACTTTTTCTCCTTTTTCTATCCGGCCGAGTTGCTGGATTGGCACATGACAATCCCCGCAATGCGCAGGTCCATAAACAAGATATTCTCCTCGTTTGATCACGGCACTGTCCTTGGAAGCATGAATTTCAGGAAGCGGCTCGCTAAATTTCTTGGGCCAGTTCGATTGTATATAACTAGCGAAGCCAAGCAGGAATCCAATGATAATAATGGCTAGTACCTTGAGTATTGTTTTGAATGTTTTCATCTATATTAAATTAGACTAAATAAAAATAAAATACAAACATACAACATCAAAGAAGGTTTGTCAAGGGGCTTGGAAGAAATTTTGCCCCTCCCATCCCACCATCGGCGGTCCACCCTCCCCATTCGGGGCGGGATGCCCAAGGAATTAAGCGTAAAAGACAAATCTGGCGGATTCTCTCCGAATGGGGAGATGTCGAGCGTGGCGAGACAGAGGGGCAAATTAAAAAAAAATCGTAATTTGCATGAAACATTTTACAATGACCAAACCAGTACTGTTTATCAACATATTTCTCGGAGCTGTTTTTCTCTTTTATCTGCTACGTTATTTATGGAGCTTGTTTCATGAAGGATTTTACAGGCCTGAGGAATGGGCAGAGGCGGTTCGAAAACATCGTATTGACGCTACCTTAAACAAAGCACGTCGGAAATACAAAGACAAACTACGTTTTTATTCGCTCTGGCTGATGGCAGAACAGCTTCGTAAAAACAAAGTCAAAGGAGCTTATGCCGAATTGGGAGTCTATAAAGGAGAAACTGCCCGGATTCTGCATTATCTTGACCCGGATCGTGAATTACACTTATTTGACAGCTTCATTGGCTTTTCTGAAGAGGATCTTAAAGGAGAAACCGGCGATGCTGCGACCTATACGGTGAAGAACTTTGCGGATACGAGCTTACAGAAAGTCAGGCAATTTATGGGGACTTCACCAAAGATTCATTTTCACCAGGGGCATTTTCCGGAAACCTCAAAAGGTCTGGAGAAGCTTAGTTTTGCTTTGGTCAGCCTGGATGCGGATCTTTACCAACCAACGAAAGCTGGCCTGGAGTTTTTCTATCCGCGTTTAAATCCGGGCGGCTTAATCTTTATCCATGACTATAACTATCGCTGGGCAGGGATTCAAAAGGCTGTAGATGAATTTGTAAAAGAAAATAGTGTTTGTTTTGTGCTATTACCTGACCGTGATGGGACTGTGGTTATCACAAAACAAACTTAGACCGCTATTTTACCGGGAAATCCGCCGCTTTTACCGATTTAGGCTTTCTTTGCCTGTTGTCTAAGGTTTATCTTTGCATCGATATTTGAACAAGCTATCTTAATTATATAAAGCATGGAACCATTTCCTGAAACACCTGTTAAAAAGCAAAGACGCCACGATAAACCCATTGTTTTCGGCGGTCTCGTTCTTTTATTTGGAGTCGCACTTCTCCTGAAAAACACCAACCTGATCAATGAACAGACCTGGAGCTTTCTTTTCTCCTGGGAGATGCTGATCATCGCTATCGGGGCACTGAATCTCTTTGATAAAAACAGAGGATTCGGCCTTGTGATGATCCTGGTGGGTTCTTTTTTCCTGATAAACAATCACTTTGACTTGCCGTTTAACCTTTCGCAAATCTTCTGGCCTGTTTTGCTGATCGTCGCTGGTGTCTTTCTGATCCTGGGTGCTTCACGTTTTAAACACTTTAAAAGCAATTATACGGACCAGAAAGTGGATGACTTTTTTGACGATGTTGCCATTTTTGGTGGGATGGATCGCACCATTCATTCGGACAATTTCAGAGGTGGAAAAGTCGTAGCTATCTTTGGAGGCTCAAAACTGAATATGAATCATGTCACCTTATCACCAGGCATGAACCTCATAGAGATGGTTTGTGTTTTCGGGGGCACGCAGCTTATGATCCCAGCCGACTGGAATGTTAAACTGGAAGTTATCAGTATCTTTGGCGGGCTTGCCGACAAGCGCCCACCTGTCCCGGTTGATATGAGCAAGACGCTGGTTATCAAAGGGGTGGTGATATTTGGCGGCGGCGACATTAAGAGTTATTGATTTGATAAAATCGCAAGGGATGGTGCGTTTTCAGAGACAACAGCTTTTCTTGATTTATCTAATGCTGTGGGTGATCATTGCGATTGTCCATAGCTTTTTTCTGTATTTCGCCTATGGCCTTCATTTAAAGGAAGCGCTTGCTGACAGTATTGTTTTTAATACCTTGCTTGCCGGCCTTGGTGCCGGAATCTGGCAGATGGTCCGTTATTCGGGAATGCGGACAAGATTCATGGAAATATTAATTCAACACATAACAGGAATTGTTATTTCATTACTGATTTGGATCAATGGAGGAATTTATCTGCTTCACCAATTGTTTTCCCGTGATGCCTCTTATCTTCATTTTCTGGATCAGTCGATTGTGGTCAGGGTTTTAAGTGGAGCCTTGTTTTATATAGTTATGTCAGCTTTCTTTTACCTGATTTTGAATTATCGTGAGCTGCAACAGCAAAAGGAAAGGGAAGCTTTATTTGAGTCACAGTTGCGTGAGGCTGAACTGAATCTGCTTCGTTCGCAGATCCGACCACATTTTCTGTTTAACAGCCTCAATTCCATCAGCTCACTTACCCTTTCCAACGCAGCAAAAGCACAGGAGATGATCATCAACCTGAGTGAATTTATGCGCTATTCACTTAGTTTCCCGGAAGAAGCCATGAGTACGCTGGAGAAAGAACTTTATCATATTCAGTTGTACCTTGATATAGAAAAGGTGCGTTTTGGTGAGAAGCTGAATTTTGTGAAGGAAGTAGATGCGAAATGTCTTCCAATCCCCTTGCCGGCTATGATATTGCAGCCGCTGATTGAAAATGCAGTAAAATATGGGGTTCATGAGAGCACGCAAATCAATCGACTTTCACTGAACACACACTGCAGTCATGAATATCTGACCATCACCATACAAAATGACTATGACCCGGATGCCGTTTTTCGAAAGGGAACCGGGACCGGGCTTGTCAATGTCAAAAAGCGTCTTCAGACAACTTATGGCACCAAAGATCTATTACGGATTCGAAAGGAAAAAACTGTATTTGTTGTAGAATTAAAAATTCCTGTCCATGCCTGATATTAACATACTCATCGTCGACGACGAAGCACCCGCCCGCTCCCTGGTAATGAATTACCTGCAAGGTATTGAAGGGATTGCGCAGATCTCAGAATGTGAAAATGGCTTTGAAGCCCTGAAGATGATACAGGAGATAAAACCGGATCTCATCTTTCTCGACATCCAGATGCCCAAAATCGATGGATTTGAGTTGCTGGAAGTTCTGGAAGAGAAACCTGCCGTTATATTTTGTACGGCCTATGATCAATTTGCCATCAAGGCTTTTGAAAACAATGCCATTGACTACCTTTTAAAACCATTCTCAAAAGATCGCCTGCTCCAGGCTTTTCAAAAGGCATTGACAAGCATTGGGAATAAAACGGCCACAACGGCCCTTGAACCGCTCCAGGAACACCTTGACAAGTCATCCGCCCTTGTGGAACGGGTTGTGACCCGCATGGGATCCAAGATAACGGTGATCCCTGTCGACAAGATCTTTTATATTGAAGCTGCGGATGATTATGTGATGATCTATTCAGAATTGGGTAATCATCTGAAAGAGAAGACGATGAAGTATTTTGAAGAACATCTTCCTGCCCAGTCTTTTATCAGAATTCATCGCTCGTATATTATAAACATCAGCCAAGTGACTGGATCTGAGCTTTATGGAAAAGACACCCACCTGATTAGCCTAAAATGCGGGGCAAAAGTAAAAGCCAGTGCCGACGGGTATAAAAAACTAAGGGGATTCTTTTGAAATCCCCTTAGTTTTATCCTACTATTTTCTGATATCCAGTTCCGCGATGATATTTTTGGCCCCGGCAAATTTGTCGATGACAAAAAGCACGTAGCGGGCATCCACCGCAATAGTACGTTGTAAGTCGGGTTCGAAGGCGATATCGCCGCTCATGGCTTCCCAGTTTCCGTCGAAAGCCAGGCCGATCAGTTCTCCGTTGCCATTAAGGACAGGGCTACCGGAGTTGCCGCCTGTAATGTCGGTATTCGTGAGGAAGCAGGTTACTAGCTCGCCATCTTTGCCATACTGACCATAGTCTTTGGCTTTATAGAGCTCTTTAAGTTTTGCCGGAACGATGAACTCATCGACCTTGGGATCTTCTTTTTCCATGACCCCTTTTAAGGTGGTGGTATAGTCATAATGTACAGCATCGGCAGGATAATAATCCAATACCTGTCCATAGGTCAGTCGCATTGTGCTGTTGGCATCCGGGGCGAATTTCTTTTCGGGCATCATCTCCCGCAAGCCAGCCAGGAAAAGACGATTTCCGCGTGCCAGCTGGTTGTTAGCCGGAGTGAGCTTCTCGACGATGAGGTTGTATTTCTCATAGAAGTTCTGCATGCAATGAAAAAGGATGTCTTTTTCAAGGGATTTGGCTTTGGGCTTACTCAAAAAAGCCTCCACTTTGGCACGATCTGAAAACATCGACTTTTTAAAAGCGTCGGTAGCGAATTCGTCAAAGTTCCCATTGTATTTACTTTTCAGTTCAATAAAATAAGAAGGCTGATTTTCTGCAGCAACATTTTCTCCAAACATTTTCATGACGGCACCCAGTAATTTCTGGTCAGTGGCAGGGTCAAGGTCTTTGTAAAAAGCATCGAGTTTTTCACGAAGAGTTTTCACCTGGGCATCAATCTTTGCCTGGTCGGGTTTGTCAGCTTTTAGTTCCTTGACCAGGCTTTCAAAAGAACGGCTATAGGCAAGGACTTCAGATCCGCGCAAAATGCCCTCAGTGTAATATACACGGGTTTTGGCAAAGGGGATGATCTGGGCAAAAGCCTGCTGAATGTCATTTAAAGCACTACCGTATTTCTCTTTCCGGGCATTATCGGCATTGACCCAGGTCGAGAATTTGTCTTCCAGACCTTTTTTCTCATCAAAAACTTTCAGTCGTTTTAGTCCACGGGTTTGGCCAATATAATACTTCCAGTAATTTGCGATGCTGGCATATTTGGCGGAATATTGAATCCTAACCTTGTCGCTGGCATTCATATCTTCTTTAATGATAGCCAACTTCTTTTCACGAACAGAAACGATGGAAGGATTAGACTCATCAATAGCCATCCTGACACCATAGGATGACAAGTAACGGTTTGTTGTTCCCGGGTAACCCATGATCATGGTATAATCACCTTTTTGCACGCCTTTGATGGAGACAGGCAAAAAATGCTTGGGTTTCAAAGGAACGTTGTCTTTAGAATAAGTGGCAGGTTTTCCGTCAGGGGCAGTATAAACGCGGAATACAGAAAAATCACAAGTATGACGTGGCCACATCCAGTTGTCGGTATCACCGCCAAATTTCCCAATGGAATTGGGCGGAGTTCCTACCAAACGAACATCTTTAAATACCTGATAGACAAATAGATAATATTCATTTCCATTGTAAAAGCTTTTCACGGAAGCAGTATATTGTGTTCCATTCGTGGCTTCGTCCTCAATTTTCTTAGAGATTTCCTGGACTTTTTTCATCCGGTCTTCTTCGCTGAGGCCTTTATCAAGTGATCCAAGGACTTTAGCGCCAACATCTTCGATTCTAACCAGGAAGCTAGCAGTGAGGCCTTCATTTGGCAATTCCTCTTCTTTCCGGGTAGCCCAGAAGCCATTGGTGAGGTAGTCGTGTTCCACGCTGCTGTGTGATTGGATTGAGCCATAACCGCAATGATGGTTGGTAAAAACAAGACCTTGTCCTGAGACAATTTCCCCCGTACAACCCCTGCCGAAAATAATGATGGCATCTTTGACGCTGGAGTGATTGACGCTGTAAATTTCTTCCGCAGTGAGGCGGAGGCCCATTTTCTGCATATCGACATAGTTCAGACGGTCGATGAACAAGGGTAACCACATGCCTTCATCAGCCTTAACCCTGGCAATGCTGCAAAGCATGACGAGGCTAAGTAAAAAATAGAGTTTTTTCATCAGAAATTAATTAGGGGTTTAAACAAAACGTTCGCCTTTTTCAGTCATAACATCATTGACGAACTGCCTGATTTGCTGTTCATCGGTTTTGCGGCATATCAGCAAGATAAATTCATCTTCTACCACGATATAATCATCAAGACCCTGGATCACTGCGAGTTTTTCTTTGGGCATATGAACGATACAATTCTTTGAATCATAAAGCATTACGTTCTTACCAACGACAGTATTCCCATCAGTATCTTTTGTCCGGATGTCATATAAGGAACCCCAGGTGCCAAGGTCAGACCAACCAAAGTCAGAGGCCAGCACATAAACATTGGAGGCCTTTTCCATCACACCATAGTCGATAGAGATACTTTTGCAAACGGTATAAGCTTCTTGTATGAACCCAATTTCTTCCGGAGTATTATATTTTCCGGCACCGGCTTTAAAAAGCTGGCTAACTTCCGGAAGGTGTTCTTCCATGGCTGTGATGATGGTGCGGGCTTTCCAGATAAATATGCCTGAATTCCATAAGAAATCTCCGCTTTGGAGGAATGACTTAGCCATTTCAATGGCAGGCTTTTCGGTAAAGGTTTTTACTTTCTTTACCCTCTCGTCTTTATCATAAGTGACGGACTCGTTGAACTGAATATATCCATATCCGGTATCAGGGCGGCTGGGATGAATGCCCAATGTCAATAACCAATTGTTTGAAAGCGTGGCTTCCAGGGCATCCAGGATTATTTTCTGGAAGTTCTCTTCCTGGATGATCACATGGTCAGAAGGAGCAACCACGAGATTTGCCTCAGGATTTAAAGAAAAGATCTTATAAGCAGCATAGGCAATACAAGGAGCCGTATTCCGTCTTGACGGCTCGCTAAGAACCTGATGATCAGATAATTCAGGGACCTGTTCAAATACGAGGTCACGGTACATTTTGTTGGTAACGATATAAATATTTTCGATAGGAATAATTTTCCTGAAACGTTTCACCGTTTGCTGGATCAGGGTTTCCCCGGTACCCAGGATATCGATAAATTGTTTGGGCCTGAAGGTGCGGCTCATAGGCCAGAATCGGGTTCCGACTCCTCCAGCCATAATAACACAATAGTTATTGCTCATAATAAAAAAGGTTCAATTTTTAATTTTTTGGGCATGCAAATTTAGGATTCTTCCGGGAAAAGCAAACTATACTGAAAATGAATAGGATAAACCTCCATTAGCGGCGGTACCAGGTAATTACGTTGGTTGTCGAGGCAGCGACAAACAAAACGTTTTCTTAATTGATGACCTTTTCGGAAGACTTGTCCTCTTTGTGAACGGAATAATGATTTTTCAGGCAGGTCATGAACCATAATAAGTCCGTTGGATTGATCGTAAGCTTTGAGTACAAGGTTTAATTCAAGGTCAGAGCGGTTTGACTCTCCCAGGCGATTGAAATAATGGTCGATCGCTGCTTTGATGTCTTGAGGAAATATCTCTGATGAAAAAAACGGGATCAATAATTCGCGGTAAGCAACCTTCCATTCTTTCCCATGTGGCGGCATCCGTCTTCTATAGGATTCATTAACAACGAGATGCGCAATTTCGTGAATCAGGGTCAATAAAAACGCATATGGGTTAAGGTCGTGATTTACAGTGATTTGATGTCCTTTCCCTCTTTGAGGTGGCCGATAATCTCCAACTTTCGACCTGCGTTTGCGGGTAATTTTCAGACTAAAGTTCCAACGGTCAATCAATTCCTCAACCAAAGGAAGGCTGTCGGGAGGTAAAAATGCAGAGAGGATTTCAACTTTTGAATCAGGCATAAGTCTTAGTAAAGTGCTTGATATCTAAGGACTTATTGGTCCATTTCGGGCAGTTACAGCCTTTATGGGATTTCCTGGGCATATTTGAGCCGGCCTGCTTTGCTGGGCTGCAACTGAAACCCAAAACGATGATCAGGCTTAAAAAAAATAGGGTGCTTATTTTCCTGAGATGAAATTTCATGGCACAAAGGTAAGTTTTATACTTTTCATTAATTACCTTCGCAGACAGAGAGATGATTCAAATTTTAAAAGACCTCGGAGCCTATCTCCTGTTAATGCGCAGGGTCTTCTTCAAACCGGAGAAGAAGCATATTTATTATAGCCAGATCCTCGTTGAAATTGAATTCCTGGGGCTTCAGTCACTAGGTATCGTGATTTTTATCTCTTTATTCATGGGTGCGGTTGTCACAATTCAAACCGCCTTTAACATAGATAGTCCGCTGATTCCCTTGTATACCATCGGTTTCGCTACGCGTCAGTCGATGATCCTTGAGTTTGCACCGACCATTATCAGTCTTATTCTTGCCGGCAAAGTGGGGTCACGTATCGCTTCAGAGATTGGGACGATGAAAGTTACAGAACAAATTGATGCTCTCGAGATTATGGGGATCAATTCTGCCAGTTATCTCATCCTGCCAAAGATTGTAGCTGCCATGATCATCAACCCGATCCTGATCATCATTAGTATGTTTGTCTCCATTTTCGGGGGTTACCTGGCAGGCATTGTCACAAGAATGGTCCCTTCCTGGGAATTTATTTATGGAATTCAATATGAATTTAAGGGATATGATGTCTTTTATGCCATTGTAAAAACAGTGGTTTTCGCTTTTCTCATTACCTCTATTTCAGGCTACTTTGGATACAATACCAAGGGTGGCGCGCTGGAAGTCGGGCACGCCAGCACGAAAGCTGTTGTGCAAAGCAGTATTTTCATCATCCTGTTTAACCTGGTTCTCACACAACTTTTGCTGTCATGATAGAAGCGCGGAATATTACCAAGTCCTTTCGTGACAAACTCGTTCTTGATGATGTCTCAGTGACATTTAAAGAGGGAAAAACCAACCTCATCATTGGCCAAAGCGGATCAGGGAAGACCGTTTTGATGAAGTGTCTCGTTGGGCTCTTTACCCCCGACAGCGGGGAAATCAATTATGATGATCGTAAGATCTCCAGTCTGTCTTTTTCAGAAATGAAAGATATCCGCCAGGAAATCGGGATGCTTTTCCAGGGTGGTGCTTTGTTTGATTCATTGTCAGTAGAGGAAAATGTAATGTTTCCACTCACCATGTTCACAAAAATGACATTGGCTGAGAAGAGAGATCGTGCTAATTTTTGCCTGACCCGTGTTAACCTGGTGAATGTGAACAAGCTGTACCCTTCAGAAGTCAGCGGAGGGATGAAAAAACGTGTTGCTATTGCCAGGGCCATTGCCCTAAATCCTAAGTATTTGTTCTGTGATGAGCCTAACTCCGGTCTTGATCCAATCACGGCCAATGTCATTGACAACCTGATTTCGGAAATCACGGTTGAATACAATATTACAACGGTTGTAAACACGCATGACATGAATTCTGTGATGGAGATCGGGGATAAAATTGCCTATATCAACAAGGGCAAACTCTGGTGGGAAGGTGACAAAGAAGAGATTCTTCGGAGCGACAACAAAGAGCTGAATGAATTCGTCTATTCTACCGAACTTACCCGTCGATTGAAGCAATAGATGCAGTGGTTTGATATCCTTACCGGTGTTTTCCTGGCCTGGGCTGCCTTTAAAGGTTTCCGCCGTGGGTTTATCCGGGAGATGATCACCCTGATCTGTTTTATCCTTGGCATATGGGCCGGCTTTCACTTTGCAAAACTGGCTTCAGGTTTTCTAAAATCAACTTTTGATATCCAGGCGACTTACTTACCCATCTTCTCATTTCTCTTTATTTTTATCGTCGTCATGATTGGAGGTTATTTCGTGGGAAAAGTCCTGGAGAAATCAGTTGAAATGATGCTTTTAGGCTGGCTCAATAAATTGCTCGGCATCGTTTTTGGTGTTCTGAAACAAGCGTTGATACTCAGTTTTGTACTGATGATCGTGAACAACATAGCAACTTCCGGAGATGTATTAAGCAAAGAACAACAGCAAAAGTCATTCTTTTACAAATCCATAAAATGTATTGGTCCGCTGGTTTTGCCTGAGATCAAATCGCTTAAAAGGGAATACCTTCCTGAGAGTCCTTTTTAATCTTCCTCAATAGCCTGGATGCCAGGCAAGATCTTGCCTTCCAGGAATTCGAGCATAGCACCTCCGCCGGTAGAGACATAACTCACGGCTTCCTCCAGTCCGTATTTGTTGATGGCTGCCACTGAATCTCCGCCTCCGATCAGTGAAAAAGAACCAGCCCGTGTCGCCGCAGCAACAGTATTGGCGATATTTTTCGTCCCTTCTTCAAAGCTGCTCATTTCGAAAACGCCCATCGGCCCGTTCCATAAAATCGTTTTGCTTTTCATGACGATTTCTGCAAAGTGTTCTTTGGTCACAGGTCCGATGTCAAGTCCGAGCCAGCCTTCAGGGATCTGATAAGCATCGCATTCCTTTTTGTCGGCGTCATTGTTAAAAGCATCAGCAATGATCGCGTCGCTTGGGATGTAAAGATTTACGCCTTTGGCTTTGGCTTTTTCCATGGTTTCTAAGGCCAGAGAAAGCAAGTCATCTTCTACCATCGAGCTGCCGATCTGCCCGCCTTTTGCCTTGATGAAAGTAAACATCATCCCGCCGCCGATGATGAGGTTGTCGACTTTGTCAAGCATATTTTCGATGATCTGGATTTTGCCGCTGACTTTTGCGCCACCCAGGATGGCTGTAAACGGGCGTTTGGTGTCGACCAGGACTTTGTTAATGTTCAATATTTCGTTTCCCATCACATAACCGAACATCTTTTCAACAGGGAAAAACTTTGCAATCACAGCGGTGGAGGCATGGGCACGATGGGCGGTGCCAAAAGCGTCGTTTACATAAACATCGCCGAGTTTACTGAGTTTCTCAGCAAAGGCTTCATCTCCTTTTTCTTCTTCTTTATAAAAACGGAGGTTTTCCAAAAGCAGGATCTGTCCGGGTTTTAGCGCAGCAGAAAGGCTTGTGGCACTGGTGCCGATGCAGTCGTCGGCAAAGAGGACTTCCGTTGTAAAGACTTCCCGGAGATATGGCAAGAGATGTTTCAAAGAATATTTCTCTGCAGGGCCATCTTTCGGCCTGCCTAAATGTGACATCAGGATCACAGATCCGCCTTCAGACAATATTTTATTGATCGTCGGGATGGTGGCGTCAATGCGGGTGGTATCGGTAATCTGAAACGTATCGTTCAAGGGAACATTAAAATCGACCCTGATCAGGGCTTTTTTGTTGGTGAAGTTGAAATTGTCTATAGTTTTCATATTATTTCTTGCAGATTGCGAAATTAATAATTTGGAATATTTTGGAAATGAGGGGTTTGCTATTGTTCTAAATTTTCGATTTACAGCTTCTAAAATTAAGAAATTTGATGAAATACAGGTCTTTTTGTAATAAATGTCTTTTGATATGAAGTTTCGGGCAACCCTATAGTTAAAATCTTGTCTTTTAATCTGATATTAGCTGAATGGACGCCGAAGAAAGGATGATAGCTGGATGCAGGGACGGCAAACGTCGTGCGCAGAGCGAACTTTACCAAAGGTTTGCTTCTACGATGTTTGGCGTATGTCTGCGCTATTCCAGGAGCCGGGAGGAAGCGGAAGATATTTTACAGGAGGGATTCCTGAAAGTATTCGGTCGGGTTGATCAATACAGCGGCAAAGGATCTTTTGAAGGATGGATGCGGCGAATTATGGTCAATACCGCCATCAACCACTACCATGCATCCTTGAAACAGCAGTTTATCCTGGTCGAAAACATCCAGGAGATGGGTATTGATGATGAAACCACACAGCCTGATTATAATGGGGGCAATGGGGAGTCAAATATCGACACCAAACTCCTGATGAAGCTGGTTCAGGAACTGCCCGATGGCTACAGGATGGTGTTAAACCTTCATGTTTTTGAAGGGTTGAATCACAAAGAAGTCGGTGAGATGCTCGGGATCTCAGACAATACTTCGAAATCCCAACTCAGCAAAGCCCGGAAATATTTAAAGAAACTACTGCTACAGGCAGAAATAAAAGAAAACAAAATTTTGTCAGGATATGAAAAGTGATGAAGACAAAATGATCGATGACCTCCTGAGGGAAAAGCTCGGTGGTTATAAAGAACAGCCCCGCACAGAGTTATGGCAGGGAATTGTTCAGAAATTACCCTATAAGCCTTTTGGGAAATATTTCCCTGGCTCAGATAGTGGCATCTTGTTGACGCTCATCGGGGGCCTCATCGTAACTGCTGGCTTGGTGTATTTCATCGCCGGGAATAAGGATTCCAGGGCTTCCAAAGAAAAACAATCTTCCCAGCTTGTTATACCCCAGCTTCAAAAATCAGTCTTGAAAACTGAAAAAGAGGCCCTGGCTCCTTCAACTTCTGAGCTGTCCACTGATCAGAAAACAATAGGCTATTCCTCTGCTGCAATAAATCTTAAGAATAGCGTGCCCCTTGAAAAAAGCCCCAAAAATAAAATCAGGCTTACGCAACAGTATCCACCTATCATACTGCCTGGCGGACAAAGGGAAACCATCACCACGATTGAAGAATTGCCTTTAGCTTCCCTTGTCGCAATCAATCCAAAACCAGTTCTTTTGCTGGCTGACATCAACAACACTTATTATATCCAATCTCTCAGAAAAGACAATTATAACTATAGCTTTTTACCGAACTCAAGCACGAAAAGTCCTTATTTCAAGATTGCCGGGAATTATATGCTGACTGCATATTATCGTCCCGAATACCTTAAGGGGAAAATCGAGGAAGCCTTTGCTTCTACAAGATATGCCACTGGTTTGGCGCTTCGATACAGCCGAAACAATATTGTGATCGAATCAGGATTGGAATATAATAGTGAGAGCCGGAACCAGAATTATAATGTTCAAAGCTTCGATTTCCTGGGGACCTATCAAAACCTCGACTCTATTGCCTTTGCCTTTCAGGGTGGACAGCTGGTCCCGAATTATTATTATTCGACAGATTCAGTATTTAGCTCAGCACTTAGCACCAAAAAATTCAGCCACAAATCCACCTATTCTTTCCTGAAAATCCCTGTCCTTATTGGAATGGAAAAACAGCTGGGAGCCTTTACCATTGGTGTAAAAGGGGGATTATTGTTTGGAATCCTCCTTAATCAAAGTGGAAACGGCTTTCAGAATCTAACACCTGAGTCCCATATTTATAGCTATGAAAGTGCAAGTCCATCCTATGTGAGCACCAATGTTCAGTGGATGCTTAAAGCCGACATAGACTGGAACATCAAACCGAATTTTGGAGTCAACCTGGCTCCTACGATCAACGAATACCTGAGCGATCCATATGATAAGACAAAAATTACTGTTGGTAGTCCTGTTTATTGGGGTGTTCAGGCAGGGATCTTTTATAAGTGGTAAAAACAGATAAATGAAAAAACTGCTGACGATCTTCTTTTTGTTGTTTTTCTGTAGGCTGACTGCTGAGGCTGCACCCGACAGCACCATCAATGTGCCTGTCACGATACAGGGCCTTGTGAAAGACTCTGCGAGCGGATCAGGAATCTCCAATTACAAGGTTTATTTTGTCACAGATTCATTGTCAACGATCAACATTTTCGATTCAACCCTGACGAACAGCAGCGGATTCTACTTCGACACGCTATGGGTCCCATCGAATTTGATGTATACGCTTCAAATATATACCTATGATTGCAACAGCCAGGTTCATGCTGCAATTGTAGGTAGTCCATTATATAATTTCATTCAGAATTTCACGATTTGTTATTCTCCGCCTTTGTATAATTTGGGCGGACAAGTCTTTGGCAGCTTTTTCCCTTTAAGCGCCGGGCAGGTCATCCTTTACAAACCAGCCTCCCCTGAATATCTTGCCCTGGACACGGCCACTTTAAATCCCAATGGCGTTTATTATTTTTACCAGGTACCCGGCGGAGATTATGTGATAAAAGCCTTTGCCCCGGAAAGCCCTTCATCCACAACTTATTTCCCTGCCTATAGCCAGGCTTCTTTACTTTGGCAATCGGCAAGTATGATTCACTTGAATCAGAATTTGTTTAACGCGGATATTAGCCTTTCCGTTGTTCCTAATGCCATCATGGGTGCTGCTTCTGTTTCAGGGAACGTCAGCCTGGGTTCTGCGACCTCCCCATTTCCCCTGGCCTATGTGGAGGTCTTGCTATTCGACAGCCTGATGCAGGCAATTGACTATAGAATTGCCGGGCCCGACGGGGCTTATGCTTTTCAGGGGATTTCTCCGGGTTTGCATTATCTCAAAGTTGAAATCCCCGGGAGATTTCTCGAAGCCCAGGCTTTCCAAGCCGGTAACGGTTTTCCTGATGCAGCATTGGTCGACCTGGTCGTTCCGGATAATGTCATCGGGATCTCTGAGCCAGAATTGATTTCCCAGGTTTCCCAGGCTTTCCCAAACCCTGCAAGTTCCGAATGTAACATATGTGTTGTGCGGAAAACCCCTGCCATGGCACACATACAACTGATCGACCTCTCAGGTAGAATTTTAAGGCAGGTGGAACAGCGGTTTGTGATGGGTTCCAATACACTGAAAATCCCACTTCAGACTTTAAATCCCGGCTTGTATTTTATTAGAATCCGGGTGGATGGCGCACTTCCTGCTCTAAGGAAAATCCAGGTTTTCAGGCTGTAATATTTCAATCTTTACCAAAGGACTTTAGATAACCAATTCCAGTGGCCAATATCAAGCTGATGCAACCAACGTCCCAACTGCAGCCCGGACTTTATACACTGAGCCTTTCCCGTGAATCTAGTCAGAAGACAACAATGAAACTTTCAATAATACAATAGCTTATTCATTATTTTGAGTCCTGCAGCCAGAGAGTAATTTGCTTTCTGGCTGTTTTTTTTGGTCTTATTCTTTGGGGAATGCAATCACAGCCTTCCCGTTTGAAAACGGTAAAAATGTAGTGGAATCAGGGAATGGCGTTGAGGTCATCATTACATTAAAGCTCAGATAGATCATTTTATACGTCTTATGATCAAACCAAACGAGATCACTGACACTGTCGATAACACAATAACTGTTATCAGGTGAAAATTTCCTTGAAGAATAATTGCCGGTACTGTCACTTACCAGGAAAGTACATGTATTTAAACGAAATGGATTTGCCGGGTTATAAAAGTAATTGTCAATCTTTTTATTGCCGGGTTTAAATGTGCTGTCAAGGTCCCTATTGTTGATGACTCCAAATTGACTGGCATAATTAACAAAACTCAATTTTACCGACAAGCCTGACGGGTTTTGATTGTCAACAATATTAAAAATAAAAGTCGGGACATTCATACTGTCTTCTGAAACATATTTCATTTCCGGAGTTCCTGTAACCGATGAATTTCCAATTGACAGGTCAACATTTTTATTTTTAAACGTGCCACGGATAAACAAGCGCGGATCTCCTGTTTTTGAAGGTGGCAGATCCGTTTTCTGACAAGCGCTTAAAGTGGCGATCAGCAATAATCCGTATGCAAGTAAATAATATATATTTTGTGTGATTTTCATAATCTGTAAATTAATAAATCCGAAACCTGAATGCGATAAATATGGAATTCAATTTTTCGTTTTTCGATCCTGCATAATAGTTATTGTCATTGAAATAATTCAACAAATACGTATACCTGATGAGGATTGCATTCTGATGATAGAATTCATATGAATATTCAAGGGCAAGCCCTGCCTGAAACCTGTTGAATCCAGACAGGTAATTATCCGCTTTGCTGTTGCTGTATTGCAAAATATTCAAGGTGGAATCTCTAATGGTTTTTTCTCCTGTGGAAGAAAGCAAATATCTCACTGTGGGGCCTGCTGTGAAATTATGATGGTTTAGATGATATGTCAATAAAACAGGAACATTGAGGAAGGCGAATCCCCTGTTTTCAATGCGGCGTTCACTCATCCATTCATTAAAAAGATAGTCAGTTTGTATACTTGATTTATCGAATTTGAATCCATTGATTTTTAGCACATTTCCCTCCACACAAAGGGATAGATTTTCATTGAATTTATAAGAGATTCCAAGTCCGAATTGAAAGGCAGTCCTGGTGGCAGGATTAAAATCAGTGGTATTCCCGATTGTATTAAACAAAGCAATTCCTGGCACGACAAAAAACTTGAGTTTGGAATCTTTTTTAATATCGAAAACAGGTATTGCAGGATTGATTGCAGTTGATTCAGGCGTTTGCTCTGTTGAATCCCTAACGGCAGTTATAGATTGGCTGGCTGTCTTTTCTGAATTGTTTTCTGTTTTTTCTGAATCACCTTTCGGATTGTTTTCTTTATTTATAGCAGGAGTAGATTCAACAGTATTCTTTTCTGAAATGGTTTCCCCAAGCGGCTTATTATTTTCCTGATCCTTAGAAATAGCAGGGGTTTCCGCTAAGTTATCCTGGCTGGAAAAAGCTGATTGCTTCGCTTGATTTGTTGTGAAGTTTGGTTTATTTTGTTGAATACCAGATTCGCTGGAATATATTTTTTCTGTTGCTGAATTTGTTTTAATTACTACTGTTTTTTCTTTTGAATTAATAGCAGAAACTGCTGTTGGGTTTGCTGCATTTTTACGTGGGTTTCCTATGTTTAATGAATTACTGGATTGCTTTTGTATTGCTTGTTTTTGTGGATTTGAATTTTCGGAGTATAACTGTTTTCCGGTGTTTTCCGGGGATGGATTTTTGGAGCTTTTTTGGAACTGATTTGTACTCTTAGCGTTTGTGTTTTTATTTTCATTGTTTGAGACAGAAGAATCAGTGGCCATGGCGGTGAACTGCTGTGCCGGGGGATCAGTGCGGGTATTTTTTATGCCGAAATATACCAAAGAGGTTATCGCTACTACAGAAACGATGGCAATGATGCCTTTGGTAAAAGTTATAGAACCAAGCACGGAATTTAATCCGGTGTTTGTTACTGACGTTCCTGCAGCAGGTGCCGCATTGAACATCTTCTCAAAGTTTTGCCAGTATTCCTCCTTGAAAGGCGGATTGTCTTTCGCAAGGCCGTCTTTAAAGAGTTTGTCTATGTTGTTATCCATTTCCATGGTTTTTGTCATTGAAATTCCTGATACACTTTTGTAATTTTTTCCTGCAGGCTTTTCCTGGCACTGGACAAATGCCATTTTGAAGTGCCTATTGATATGCCTAATTCTTTACTGATTTCCTCGTGACTAAAATCTTCAAAAACAAATAAATTAAATACCATTCTGCTTGCTGGTGGTAATTCATGGATCATCTGGTATAAAACATCCAAACTGATCTCTTCCTGAACCTGGAAATCCGAGCTTTCTTCTGCCGGGATTTCACCCAGATTTTCAGGGAATATAAAATGCTCATGATATTTTTTCTCATTTCTCAGATGGTCCAGGGAGGTGTTGACCATGATCCGGCTAACCCAGCCTTCAAAACTGCCTTTTCCGTTGTATTGGTCTATTTGAGTGAATACTTTGAGAAATCCTGAGTTTAATACCTCTGCAGCTTCATCGGGACTGTTGCTATAGCGCTTACAGATCTTCAGCGAATTGCTGAATAGCTGCTTATATACGGAATGCTGGGCTTTCCGGTCGTTGTGCCTGCAGTTCTCAATCATCTCTTTGGATATGCCAATCTGCATGGGTTCCGGACTAGTGGTTTCAGGCAAAGATAAGGCAAAACAGTCGTTATGACTGCCAGCATTGAAAGCTTTATGCTTCGAACGTAGCTGTGGGATACCCATTTTGCTTAGCTTGTCCGGAAAAATACCGGAAATCAGGAGAATGTTTTTTCAAGGATAAGACGCAGAAATTTGAAAAGGTTGGGTGTCCTTTTATTATTAACTTTGAAGGAAATAATATTTTTTTTAGATTTGAAACCCAACCTTTGGCAAAAGTCTCGTCTTATAGTCAGGAACGAATTTCATCACAACACAATATCACCTAAAAAAACAAAAAATTATGAAACGATTACTACTCATCAGCATCTTAGCGCTTCTTTTCAGTGGGGCTAATTATGCAGTCACACTCCAAATTAGTGGAACGGTGACAAACATCACTAGCGGGCTACCCATAGCCAACCAAACAGTTTATATTATGTCGGACAGCAGTGTCCCGGCTTTTTTCTTTTACAACCAGGCGATAACCAACAGCAGCGGGCAATATCTGGCCACTGCCACAGGTGTTCCAACCGGCAATCCTATCACTTTCTATCTTTATACCATTGACTGTAATGGGAATGCCAGTTACCAGACATCCGTATTTATCGGAGGCACCACCATGGTGGTAAATTTCCAGATTTGTTCAGGTACGCCAACTACTTGTCAGGCTTTGTTCTATTCAGCTCCGGATTCCAGCAACCCAACTTCAGGAGTCATTAGCTTTTTTAATGCATCTACAGGGAGTCCAACCACATTTGCATGGACTTTTGGCGATGGTGGTACTTCCGCATCACAATATCCTGTGCATACCTACACAAGCCCGGGATCGTATAATGTTTGCCTGACAATCACCAGCGCCACCTGCACAGATACTTATTGCGACAGCATTTGGGTAGGGGCTCTCCCTTGTTCCAATTATTTCATCCAGAATTCTACAGGACTGACTGCCACTTTTGCCGGCTTCTCATTGAATGGTGTTGCTCCAATTACCTATACCTGGAATTTCGGAGATGGAAACACCGGAACAGGGATGAACGCAACCCATACTTATGCCAGCTCTGGTTATTATACAGTTACTTTGACTGTCGTCGACGGTAACGGATGTTCTTCCACTTCCAGTCAATATAGTTATGTAGGCAATTCTGTTCCTTATCTCTTTGGTCAGGTCACTGCAGGCAGCAATTACCTGGATTATGGTCAGGTCTACCTTTATATTCAAAATCCTGCTACAAGCAATCTGTACCTGATGGATACGACAATTATCGATTCTTCAGGAATGTATTGGTTTAGCAATGTTGCCGCAGGTACCTATTACATCCTTGCCGCTCCTGCTGCAAATTCAGCCTATTATACCACGTATTCTCCAGCCTATTACCAGAGCAGTGTCTTCTGGGCAGGCGCCACAGCCATCACACTGGGAACCGCAGCCAATCCTTATGACATCGCACTGGTTCAGCTGTTGACACCCAATGCCGGAAACGGAAGCATCAGTGGTATTTTAACACAGGGAGCCAAGTTTAACGTTCAGGGTCCTCCGGTGCCTCATGTTGAAATTTTATTGCTGAACACAAGCAACCAGGCCCTTTCAATAAAATATACCGATGCTGCAGGTCTGTTCAATTTCTCAAATCTTGCCATGGGTACCTATAAGGTTTATGCTGAAGTTACTGGTTTGCCAACCACACCTTATGTAACGACTTTAACAGCAAACAATCCGGTAAACAGCAATGTTGGACTTGTGATGACACCCAACGGAATTGCACTCGGAATTAATGACAAACCTGTCTTAGCCGGCCTGTCTGAAACGATGATCTATCCTAACCCTGCAAGAGATGTGCTTAATGTAAGTATTGAGACCTTAGCCCCTGAAAAACTTACTGCAATGGTTTTCGACCTCACTGGTAAAGTTGTGCTGAATCAGCAAATGAACATCGGCCAGGGAAATACTACCTCACAAATCGATATTAGCCAGCTGCAGCCAGGGTTTTACACCCTTACGCTCACGCATGAAAATGGGAAAAAGACCACGGTCAAGCTTTCTAAAATGCAATAATTGATTTGAAGTTTTGTTCTCACAGAGGACACAGGTTTTAGAAACCACACAGAGTACACAGAAATATATTTGTGTCCTTTGTGTGGTTTTCTTTTGTGCCCTTTGTGGTGAATATAATTCACTATTTCCCAGGCAACTCAGCTCATATTTCCGGGTCTGTTATGTATCGTTTCTGCCGGAAAATAATAATCTTCCAAACTTCCTGGATTCATGAAAAAACTACTCTCGATCAGCCTGTTTATACTCGTCTTTTCTGCTTTAGGAATGGCAGAAAATAAGCCCTTATTAAATGATGAAACCTCGACCAACTGCAATGCAAATTTCAATCCCCAGTCATTTACCAGCGATTGCAGCGGACTGAGCTATCATTTTTATATGGGTCAACCCGGTGATATTACCACTTACCATTGGGATTTTGGGGATGGTCATACTTCCAGCCTGGCCATGCCGGATCATACCTTTGATTCTGCCGGTACCTACCAGATCTGCCTCATCGTTTCGGGTGTCAATAATTGTCATGATACAGTCTGTAAATCCCTTACGATTTTTACCCCGGCTATCTATTATGCTGACTATACCTATTCCCATGATAGCATGAATGGGAACGGGATTCATTTTACAAACACTTCTGTTGGGAATGCAAATTATTACACCTGGTTATTTGGCGATGGTACAGGTTCTTATGATGTCAATCCGTATCATGTTTACTGGCATGCTGGTGTTTACCATGTCAACTTAATGGCAGAAAATCCCAATTTCTGCTGGGATTATTATGAGGGCGATGTTTTTGTTTTTGGGAATGACACATGCCAGGCTTTGTTTTATTCTACGATTGATACTTCGCTCGGTGGTCTTACGGTTCAATTCAATGATACTTCGGTAGGAAGTCCCATTTCGTATGTCTGGAACTTTGGTGATGGGCAGTTTGCTACCCAGGCAAATCCATCGCATACCTTTAACGATTTTGGATTATATTTGGTTTGCCTGACCACGACTACTGCAACTGGCTGTCAAAGTACCTGGTGTGACTCTCTTTATATTCAAAACACACATTATTACAATCGCTTTGCTGATGGTAATTACTTAAATCATTCTTTCTGGGGGAGTGCTTTAAATGGCGTAGCTCCGTATACTTATCATTGGAATTTTGGTGATGGGGTTATAGATTCCGTTTCTAATTGCACGCATCTCTATGTTGCCGAAGGGGCTTATGTTGTTAGCCTCACGACAATTGACGCAAATGGAAGTGTTTATATTTCTACCCGCACGATTTTGGTTGGCCCGGCTGAAGTTCAACTTAGCGGACAAGTGACTGCAGGAGGAGCCAGTCTGGATGCCGGAACCATTTCATTGTATTATCAGAATCCTGTGGATAACAGTTATGTTTTGTATTATACATGGAATGTTAATAGTAACGGATCATTTACCGTTGGCGGAAGTTTACCCCAGGGAACGTATTATCTTTATGCCAAACCGGGTTGTTATTCGGCCTTCTTTGATACTTACAGCCCAACTTATGATCAAAGCAGTCTTTTTTGGGGAAGTGCTACTCCTATTGTAATCGGAACTCCGGATTCTGCTTACAATATAAATTTAGTCCCTATCCTGGGCCCGATTCCCGGCAACGGAAGTATCAGCGGGACCCTCACCCAGGGTTTGAAGATGACCAATTCCGGTAATGGGATCCCGAATGTTGAGATTATGCTGTTTAATATGAACTACGAGGTAATAGCCGTGGTTTATTCAGATGCTTTTGGGAAGTTCTCATTCAATAACCTGGCCAATGGAACCTATTTGGTTTACGCGGAGGTGGCTGGAATTCCTACTGTCCCTGCGATCATCACCCTTAGTGATGCAAATCCATTGGTTAATAACCTGGTTTTGGTAAAAACGCCTTCAGGAATCATAGGAATTGATGAGAATCCTGTGATCAAAGATTTTGTAGTATTGGGGATTTACCCGAATCCTGTCAGGGAATCCTTCAGTCTCAGCCTCGAATCTGCCTATCCAATGCAATTGTCCGCAGAAATTACGGATCTGAGCGGGAAAGATGTGATGAGCCGGCAACTGAATATTGCGCAAGGGAAGAGTACGAATCAGATTAATGTCAGCTCCCTTAACCCGGGCTTATATTTCCTCACGCTCACAACGGAAAAGGGGGTAAAGACTTTAGAGAAGCTTTCATTGGTAAGGTAGTAGATCGTGGCCCCTAATCCCCCGGCCTTATCTGGGGGAGTTGGGGGATGAGGTGCCATGACCATAATAATTCAAGTACGACTATCCCGGGAGATGGGGAGCCAGCAAAAATAATATTTAAGAAAACAAACACCTGAATTCCTTATTAGGCCTGAGTTTCCGCTGATAAATTTAATTTAGACTGAAATTAAACTGACATAATAACCAATATTAACATTGTTTTTTTGTTCACAAGAGGTGGAAAGAATTAATTTTGTGCCGGAAATAATAATTACTGAAGTGAGGACATCAATGACATTCAAAAAATACTTAGCTGTAGCTTGGGCTATCGCTATAGTTTGGATGTACTTCGGATCCTTGATCAACTTCCACCAGCACCAAATCTGGAAAAAGCAATTAAATCCAACCTTCGCTGTCTTCAAACGCGAAAAAGCCAAAGCAGGTGTCTGTGCCTCCTGGTCATCCAATACTGACGAAGCCTCAGTTCCACCGGTTTCTGTTGCCGACTTCCCGCTTGTTGACCTGAATCCTTATTCGGGTCCTGTTTTCGCGATGAATGTCATGCCTTTTCAATTTCAGGATCTCAAGCCTTCTGCTTATGATCCCGGCTCCTGCGGTTTGCGGGCTCCTCCAGTTTGCTAAGATTCCAATAAATCCGTTTGATATGTGTCTCCTTTGGGGAGAACTGTTCATTTTCCAGACCGGATTTTCCTGCTATTTATTATATAGCAAATCCCAAAACATTCATTTTTAATTATCAGATCAATTCATTTTATCACTTTACATCTTTTGATGTATCCGGAATTAGACTATTAATTATCACAATTTATACTATCATGAAAACAAATTACTACATCATTACCAAAAGCATTCTTCTCGTCGCATTTCTGGCATTTTCTGGACTAGCCAAATCACAGGTCATGGTCAATGACTCAGTAACCATGGGTGCTACTTATTCTAACGAGATATATTACAGCATGTCCAATGGACAGGTCTCTTCTCATGCGCGAAATACCTGGGATCTTGCCTTCCGTACTTTTGCTTATAGCTCAAGTATCCTGATCAACGATGGTTCCGGTGTTGTTCTATACAGTTATCCAAAGTCAGACACATCAGGATATGCTACAATGGATACCATTGGGCTTTCAACATTCCCGGTGTATTATAATGACCCTGAGGATTGGGAAAATGGCGCATTCAGCCGTTCAGCTACCGGTCACCCGAATTACGGATGGTGCGTTTATAACAGCATCACGCACAATCTCCACGGGGACTCTCTTTACATCGTAAAGCTCAGAAATGGCAGCTTGAAAAAGATCTTTGTCTATTTGAAGAATTCTATTGGTGCAACTTATTATTTCAAGTATGCCAATATGGATGGCACAGATGCTCATGATATCGCGATGGATTGTAATCCTTATATGACCAAGGATTTCGTAGGTTATGACCTTCAGACTAATGTTGTGGTAGATTTCCAGGCTCCAAAGGCCAACTGGGATTTGCTCTTTACAAAATATATGTCGGTTCAACCTAATGGAACACCCTACCCTGTTATGGGAGTCTTGAGCAATCCAGTGATTGGCGTTGAAAGGTATGCACAGGTTGATCCTGCCTTCATGGCATGGGGTTCGCTTGGTTTTGATGAAACACGTCAGCCCATTGGCTGGAACTGGAAAACATTTAGCGGCACATCATGGTCCGTTGAAGATTCCCTGATCTTTTTCGTCAGAGACCAGGCTGGTGATGTTTACAGAATGGCTTTCAACAAGTTTGGCGGAAGCGCAACCGGCAAGATCGTCTTCGGGAAATCTAAAATTTCTGTTACCGGCATTGCCATGAATAACAACCCTGCCAGCCTGGAGCTTTATCCAAACCCGGTTGGCGATGTTCTGAACGTGAAATTTTTCACTGAAACCCATGGCCCCGCCGAAGTGAAGGTTTTTGATCTCCTTGGGAATATCGTATACAATGATCGTATTGAACTTGTGAGTGGTACAAATCAAATGAATATGAATGTAAATGAATTTAAACCAGGGGTTTACACTTTCAATATTCAGTCAGGACTGGTAAATATCACCAAAAAATTGATTGTCAACAGGTAAAAAATGCTTAGAGGATTCTTTCCTCTTAGCTTCATTATAATTGTGAATTATAATTATTTACAATGAGTAAAGGTCGTTTGTTTGTTTGTTTGTTTGTTTGTTTGTTTGTTTCTCTCAGCCTGCTGACCCCCGCATTGGTTTCGGGTCAGCAGGCTTTAATTAAGGTCATCGACCTGAAAAGCCGGGAAACGATACCATTTGCTCATGTATGTCTTGAGGGCATGAAAAATAAGACACAAAAACACCTGGTTACCGACCTGAATGGCAAAGCGGTCAATGACTGTAAAGAGCGGTCAAAACTCGCTATTTCTTTTGTTGGTTATGAAACATATTTGGATACTGTTAAACCGGGTCAAAATATTACAGTTGAGTTAAAACCAACAGTTCTCAGCATGAACGAGGTTGTCGTTACTGCGCAATACACTCCCGAAAAAGTTGACAAGTCAATTTATAAAATCAATGTGATCAACAGCAGGCAGATAGAACAGAAAGGAGCCAATACCTTAACGGATCTGCTTCAAGGCCAGCTTAATATGAGGGTTTCACAAGATGCTGTTCTGGGAACTTCGCTAAGTCTTCAAGGGATGTCGGGCGAAAATGTAAAATTCCTGATGGATGGCGTGCCAATCATTGGCCGCATGAATGGCGGTATCGACCTCAGCCAGATCAACCTCAATAATGTAGATCATGTTGAGATTATTGAAGGCCCTATGTCGGTCATCTATGGCAGCAATGCCCTGGCTGGTGTCATTAACATCATCACCAAGGAAAACAAAGTCGCTAAAATTGGCGCTCACGTTGATCCTTATTATGAAAGTGTCGGCGTTTTTAATATTGATGGGGGCGTTTCAGTGAATCGGAAACGAAATGTTTTTTCTTTTGAAGGCGGAAGGCATTTTTTTGATGGATATTCGGTGGAAGACACGACACGCTCAAAAACCTGGAAGCCCAAGCGCCAGTATATGTTTGACACCTATTATATCTATGCGCTGGAGAAAACTAAAATAAAACTAGCGGCACAATATTTCAATGAAAAACTAGAAGATAAAGGCAATTTGCTGCCTCCTTATCACGAAACGGCTTTTGATTCGTATTACTATACGATTCGTTATTCTGGCAGGCTGGAAGGTTCACATCAGTTTGACAAAACACATTTTGTGAATTTTCTGGGTTCCTGGTCAGCCTACGACCGGATCAAAAACACTTATTTTAATGACCTGACTACTTTGAATGAGATCTTAACCACCAATCCTGAAGACCAGGATACAACGAAGATGAGTTCCTGGATGTTACGTTCGTCATATGCTTTGAGTGATGAAAATAAGCAACTAAATTACCAGGGAGGTGTGGATTTAAATAGCGAAAATGGTAGTGGAAAACGGATTTTAGGGACGAAACAGCAGATTGGTGATTATGCTGCTTATTTGAGTCTTAAATATGAACCAGTTGCGGTGTTGTCTATTCAGCCTGGTTTCCGGTTCATCTATAACACGAAATATACAGCGCCACTCGTTTATTCATTAAGTACAAAATGGAATATAAATGAAGTTTATTCTTTACGGGCTAGTTATTCCAGGGGATTCCGCGCCCCGGCATTAAAGGAACTGTATTTGTATTTTGTCGACATCAATCACAATGTCCAGGGAAACCCGAATCTCAAAGCAGAAAACTCGAATAACTTCAATTTCAACCTGGCTTTTAATCATGAACTAAAGGATTTAGCATACAGGGCAGAACTCAATGGGTTTTATAATGATATTCATGACATTATAACGCTGGCACAAAGGTCTGGCACATTATATACTTACGTCAATGTTGACCGCTATAAAACACTGGGAGGAGAACTAAAAGTCGGGATGAATATCTATCCCCATCTTACTGTGAACCTTGGATTTGCAGAGACTGGCAGGCTGAATTCGGTATCATCGTCACAAGCTCATGTGAGTGAATTCAAGTATACACCAGATGTTAGTTCAGACTTAACCTTTAAGATTCCAAAGCAGGAGCTTAGCTTTTCGGTTTTTTATAAATATAATGGCAAGATGCCTCAGTTGTATCTTCAAAAAGATACTATTGTCGAGGGATTTGTCTCTGCCTATAATACAATGGATATTACCGCAAACAAAGGCTTCCTGCATAATCGCATCCGCTTTTCAACAGGGGTAAAAAATGTATTTAACAATACCACAATTGCTGCAGTGGGTTCGACTGGCGGTGCTCATAGTGGTAGTGGGACTGACACCAACATAGGTTGGGGAAGAACATTCTTTGTAAAGCTCTCCTTCATCTTCAACCAGTATAACTAAAGACATGAAGAAATATCTATATTTTATTTCGGGGATTTTCCTTTTGCTGACTTCTTGCTTTAAAGAGGATCAGATGGTTTCCAGGCATGCACCTGGGAATGTCAAAACGGATACCGTAGCCATGGGTCAGTATTATAAATCACAGGTATATTTCGACCTTGGTAAAGGGCAGTCAGTATCCACAAATCTTAAGTCTGATTTCGACCTTGGTTTTGAGTGTGGTGCAGCTGGATGGCGTGTTATCCTGAATACCAGCACTTTCATGAAAGCTGCTGATGCCGGAATTCGTCCGTTCGGACAAGCCATCGATACCAATGGGATGAACTTTAAATTCGACAAATCGGATGGAAACCTCGATTCCCTGGCTATTGGGAAGTGGTTTACTGTTCAGGGGAACGATACCATTTCCAATCTTCATGTTTATGTGATCAACCGGGGACTGGATGAAAGCGGCTTTGAATTAGGGATGCGACAGATGATCTTTGACAGCCTGAAAAACAGCACATATTATTTCAGAATTGCCAACCTTAATGGCTCAAGTCAAAAATCATATTCGATTGCCAAAGAGGCAGATTATAATTTTATTTATTTCACACCGAAGTTTGGTGGAATTTCAAAAGTAATTGAACCTGTAAAGGGAGCTTATGATCTCATCTTTACCCAATATACTACCTTGTTGTATACCGATTTAGGTGCCCCGTATCCCTATATTGTTACTGGCGTTTTACTCAATAGAAATAATGTTGAGGCTGTGGTCGATTCAATAGATTCGTTTGAAAGTGTGACCCTCAGCGATGTCAAGGGCCTCCCTTTTAAAAATACGATGGACTATATTGGATATAATTGGAAAAAGTATGACTTTGCCGTGGCTTCATATACGGTTAATACCAAATTGGTTTATATCATAAAAGATACTGAAGGTGCCTATTACAAAATGCGTTTTGTTGGATTTTACAATTCACAAGGAGTGAAGGGCTATCCTGTGATTGAATTCCAATTGCTCTAAGCGATTATTTCATTTTCTTAAACCAAAGATACCAGGCATAGGAATAGAACCTGGGGTCATTCTTTTGCTGCATTTTTTCCGCATCATTCTTGTTGGCAGGAGCTGGCAGCAATACGTCGTCACCGGGATGCCAGTCAGCTGGAGTCAACACATTATCTTTATCAGAATTTTGCATGGCGATTAAGGTTCGTTCAATTTCATCAAAATTACGACCGGTTGTGGACGGGTAAAAGAAAATAGAACGGATTTTGTTTTCGGGATCGATGATAAATACGCCACGGATGTCTTTTTTGTCACTATAAGAAGGGTGGATCATTCCGTATTTCTTGGAGATCTCCAGCTGATCGTCAGCAATCAAAGGGAAGTTGATCTTCATTTTGGGTCCTTTTTTGTATTCAATACTTTCGAGCGAATTGACCCATTCCATATGGCTGTTCAGCCCATCAGTAGAAATTACCAATATTTGGGTATTTAATTTCCGGAAATCTTCCTGAAGCTTGGCAAGTTCTAGGATTTCTGAAGAACAAACCGGGGTAAAATCAGCAGGGTGGCTAAAGATAATTTTCCATTTGGCAAAATAGTCCTGGGGAAACTTTATTTCTCCAAGGGTCGATTTTGCCACAAAAGAGGGAGCTTCTTCCCCAATGAGGGGGATTCTTAAATGTTTTTCATCCTGAGCTTGTAATGAGATATTACAAAGAAAAATGAACATTAGGCTACTAAACAAAAATGATTTCATTGTGATTTATGTTAATTTAGACTAAATTAATACAATAACGCATAGAAGATCAAGTAAATGGGAATAATTAACTATAATATAACAAAATAGGAAGGTGGCCATATCAATATGCCAATTTTCAATAGACTAATTGAAGGGGAAGGAATTTACCAATATCCCAATTTTTAATATACCAGTATACCAATTGAAGGGTTAGGTTATTTCTGGTTTTAAACAAAGCAGGCCAGTACATAATCTTGATTAATTACCTGTGAAATAAGCCATTATCTGACAACCTTTGCAACCACCAAATTAGGGGAATATTGGTAAATTCTTTCACTTGGGACATTCACTTCAAAGGGACCACCGGTATCGGATGCTGTAGCCATGGCGAAAGACTCAGGTCAAAGCCCGACAAGTTGAACTTTTTAATTGTCCCCAGGACATTGTGCTTCCAGCTTTTGTTGGCCCTGGCATAGCCGGAGTTGCCGATTTGTTTAATCCAAAGCGCATAATCTGCATTACATTGCAGAATCGGGTAATAGCTTTTTTTTGATATATATTCACAAAATCCCTTGTATGATAAAGAGTCGCTATTATAGGTTTTGTAGGCAGTCAGATGTTTTGTGCCAGGGATTTTATATCGTTTTACAGCTTTGATCCCAAAATGGTTGTGCAAGAGTTTGCAATTACGGCTATTGCCACCACCGCTTTCGATGTAGGCAATACTGAGGATGACACTCGCAGGAATTCCGTATTCATCCATCATCATCGTCGCAAGTCCACAGTATTTGCGGATGTATTGTTGTGTCGTATCCTGCGAACAGCCACAGAACGAGTTCAGCAACATCAGTCCGAAAAAACTTAAAATGAATAGTTTGCGCTTCATAATCGGGCGCTAATATAAATGTTATTTATGTTTTATTATATTTGTAGCTTACAAATGAGTCTCTCACTTTACTTTCCCAAAACTATCTTATGAGGAATTTCTACTTAGGCTTTTCAATTGCATTCCTGATTCTGTTGAGTTTTTCAGCATTTCCCCAGCAAAAATTTCAATATGAAGGCAATTGGGGCCAGGCTGGTTTTTCTGTGGTACAACAAGACCAATCTGGTATCATTGTGAATTTTTCTGTTCCTGATTTTTCGATTGATCCTGTGATCGTCAATGGAAAACACCAAAGTTCCATTCAACTCCCCGGGGTCTTTCTTTTCAATAATGAAGGCGCTCCTAATGTGCCCGGAACAGGCAGATACATTGCTATACCGGAAGGCGCTACTGCATTTGTAGAGGTTCTGGATCAAAGGATTGAGATCATTCAAAATGTCGAACTGGCTCCCGCACCCCGCATCCCTAAGGAAAATGAAGACGGGCTCGAATATCCCGTGGATCAGTCAATTTACAGCAACAATGCGTATTATCCGGCACAGGCGACTTTGCTCTCGGCGCCAACCAAAGTGAGAGGAGTTGATGTTGTTATGTTGGGGATTTCTCCCTTCCAATATAATCCTGTTACTAAGGAATTGTTGGTGTATAAAGATATTAAAGTAAAAGTCCATTTCCTCGGCGGGAATGCTCATTTTGGCATCGACCGTTTGCGCAGCCGCTGGTTTGATCCATTACTTGAGGATATGTTGCTTAACCCCAAATCATTACAAAAAGTTGACTATAATAAAACGACCCTTAACACCGATGAAGTTGGTTATGAGTACCTGATCATTGTTCCTAATGATGAAATATTTTCCCAATGGGCAGATTCAATTAAAAAATTCAGGACCCGCCAGGGCATCATCACCGGAATAAAGACTTTGGCTGAGGTTGGTGGAAATACCACTACTGCTATTGAGAACTATATCAACAATGCCTATAATACCTGGAGCATTCCTCCTGTTGCTTGCCTGCTTATCGGGGATTTTGGCACGAATGCAGCTAATACGCTCATTTCTCCGATATATAACAGTTATTGTGCGTCCGACAACATTTATGGTGATGTGGACGGGAATAGTATGCCCGATGTGGTGATGGCAAGGATGACAGCGCAGGATGGACCGCAACTCCAGGTGATGGTCCGTAAGTTCCTTGACTATGAAAGGAATCCTCCGATGAGTCCTGCTTTTTATGACCACCCGATCACCGCCTTGGGTTGGCAGACCGAACGTTGGTTCCAGGTCTGTTCAGAGGTTATTGGTGGATTCTGGAAAAACAATCTTGGAAAGCATCCGGTAAGGGTGAATGCCGTTTATGTTGGAGATCCGAGTGTTGATCCCTGGTCATCGGCAACAAATACCAGTACTGTTGTCAGCTATTTCGGGCCAAGTGGTCTAGGCTATATCCCGGCGACTCCGCAAGGACTCAGTGGATGGACAGGCGGCACACCAGCCGATGTAAATATTGCTTTGAATGAAGGCTCGTTTATGTTACAGCACCGTGACCATGGTTTTGAAAATGGCTGGGGCGAGCCGGGCTATACGACTCCCGATATCGATGACCTTACCAATACCGACCTTTCTTATATCATGTCAGTGAATTGCCTGACCGGGAAATTCAATTACTCAAGCGAAGTTTTTGCTGAGCGATTTCACCGCTATACTTATAATGGTCAGCCTGCCGGGGCACTTGGGGTCCTTGCAGCCACTGAAGTATCCTATTCTTTTGTAAATGATGTTTTTGTTTGGGGCATGTACGACAATATGTGGCCCGAGTTTTTGCCTGCCTATGGCAGTAACCCTGCGGATAGGGGAATCCTTCCTGCCTTTGGGAATGCTGCCGGGAAGTATTTCCTGCAGCAGTCAGGCTGGCCATACAATACCACGAATAAAGAAGTCACTTACAACCTGTTTCATCATCATGGAGATGCTTTCCTCACTGTATTTTCAGAAGTGCCGCAATCACTGACCGTTGTACACAATCCAACCATATATACAGCCGAAACATCCTTTGCTGTTACGGCTGATGCCGGAGCACTCATTTGTTTATCGATGAACGGAGAAATTCTGGGTACCGGAATCGGTACCGGAGCACCGGTTTCCATCACAATACCCGGGAATCAGATTCCTCCGGATGTGATCGATGTGGTGGTCACCAAGCAGAACCGTCTTCGTTATGAAGGTGTAGTCAATGTAATTCCACCGAATGGTCCTTTTGTTGTGAAAAATGTAGTTATCGTAAACGATACAGCAGGAAACAGTGACGGACTTGTAGATTACGGCGAAGCCATCCAACTAACAGTGGCGGTTAAAAATGTCGGGAATTCACAGGCAAATAATGTCGTAGTGAACCTGTCAACAAGCGACCCATTTATTACGATGGGAACTGCAAGTGCAAACTATGGCAATATCGCAGCCAGCCTTATCGTCAGTGTAACGAATGCGTATAGCTTTACTGTTGCCAATAACATCCCCGATGGGCATTTGATCGTTTTCAAACTTACTGCCTCAGATGGGACCAATAACTGGGTCAGCTATTTCAGTTTACAAGGACATGCGCCTGTTATTTCCTATGTGTCGTTTTCTGTCAATGACTCTTTGGGTAACAACAACCACAGGATAGATCCAGGAGAGAATTTTACATTGGATATCATCATTAAAAATTCAGGCTCATCCAAAGCAGTGAATGTGTTCGGACTCTTGTCAACTGCGGATACTGTTGCATTGGTGAATGCAGCCGCACTTCCTTATGGTGACCTGGCCCCCGGAACTACCGGGCTTGCTTCATACAGCGTCACTGCAGATTCTGCTACTCCCACCGGACATATGGTTTTGTTTAACCTGGGATTAAATGCTAACCTTGGGATCACGGGATCGGGGAGTTTCACAACGGTTTTTGGTCAGATCCCGGCACTCGTTATTGACCTGGATCCCAATCACAATTCTGGTCCAATCATTAAAACAAGCATTCAGTCTCTCGATCTGAGTTGTGACTATACCACGATTTTCCCTACGGGCTTAGATGACTATAAATCCATTTTTGTATGCCTTGGGGTCTATTCTGGTGTCACGGCCTTGTCGTTCACACAGGGACAGGCGCTTGCAAGTTTCCTGAATGCAGGGGGGCGCGTGTATATGGAAGGCGGAGAGACGTGGTTTTATGATGTCCAAACCCCAGTGCATCCCATGTTTAAAATCACAGGCCTGGCAGATGGTTCAGGTGACCTCGCTACTGTCAACGGCCAAAGCGGGTCGTTTACCCAGGGAATGAGTTTTTCGTATTCATTTTCAAATAATTATGTCGACAGGATCGGCATCCTGAACGGAAGCACTGCATTCAAAATATTCCAAAACCAGATCCCTTCTTATTGTACCGGTATTGCTTATGACGGCGGAAACTATAAAACCATTGGCGTTTCTCATGAATTTGGCGGACTTACCGGCAATAACTGTCCTTCAACAAAAGAGAACCTGATGTACCAATATATGGTCTTTTTTGGCTTGCGTAACAATGATTACTTAAAAGCCAAATTCAGTGCGACAAACACGAATGTTTGCTTAAATACCACAGCCAGCTTTCATGATAAGTCGGTGAGCTGTCCGGATAGCTGGTATTGGGAATTTCCGGGAGGAAATCCATCAAGTTCCAGCCTTTCAAGCCCTGTAGTCACTTATGACTCAATAGGTTTGTTTGATGTGAAACTCATCGTCACCAAAGGTGCATTGGTGGATTCTATTTTAAAACCAGGTATTATCAAAGTGATTACCCTGCCTGTTCAGGCCAATCAACCCACAGGTCCAATAAGTGTTTGCAACAATGTGCCACTCTGTTCCTATAGTACAAGCCCGATTGCTGAGGTCACTGCTTATGCCTGGAATATGACGCCAAGTTCAGCGGGAACACTGAATTCTACTGATACAACGGTAAATGCAAATTGGAGTAATGTGTTTTCAGGATTGGCGTCTATTAGTGTATCTGCAGTGAATCAGTGCGGCAGCGGTGCAGCTTCTGTTCCAATAGAGGTATTAGTCAAGCTTCCTCCCGTGGTAACGCAAACAAATTTCGACAACGTCTGCTCAAGCTGGGGGCCTGTGCAGCTTTCAGGAGGACTTCCTATAGGCGGGACCTATACAGGCAATGCGGTATCCAGTGGTTGGTTTTGGCCTGCATCTGCCATTCCCGGCAATAACAACCTTATGTATACATACCTTGATGCGAATTACTGTATCGCATCAGTCACTAAACCTATTTTTGTTGATCCATGTATCGGAATAGACAATCCTGCTGTAAATCCTGTCTCCTTTGAATTGTTTCCAAACCCTGTAAGTCATGTACTTCACCTTAAAGTGAATGGGATGAAAGCAAGTCAGAGCAGAGTCACTGTTAGCAATTTAGTAGGTGAGAATCTGTATGACAGCAAAATCACAACGTCCACCAGTGAATTGAATCTCGACCTGAATGCAGAGGCTTGGTCAAAGGGAATTTATTTCATTACTCTGAAATCCGACAAAGATTTTTTCTGTCGTAAATTTGTGGTTGAATAAGGGATAAGAAATTATAGAACAGTTACTTATAAGTGCTATTTTCGGGGGATGAGGTGCATCTTTCAAATTAGTCAATTACTAGCCGCTTGACAACTTCTTGTTTCTTTGTTTTTATCCGGAGCATATAAATGCCAGGTTTTAGATTTCCCCTTTCTAAACGGAAATTAGTGGAAGACTTTATTGTTTGACTTCTCATCATTCGTCCTGTTAAGTCATTGATCTGTAATTCAATATCCTCATTTTTCAGGCTGCCAAAGTCTAAGGTGCAATACGTTGAAAATGGGTTGGGATAGATCGTAAGAGAAGATTCCGGGTTTAGGGGATCCAAACCTGATTGTGTTTGCGTGGTGACAAAAATACAAGTAGTGTCGTTGCCATGGTTTGCATCATAGGTAAGTCCTGTCCATGCGCATAGCTTCCCGCTCGTATTGGGTAAATTGGATAATAAAGTATTGAATGTGAATAGGATAGAATCGCCGGGCATTAAAAAAGGTGATACATAATTCTGAGTGACAGTAGGCTGGTTTGCAAATTTGTAATAAACCGGGAATGTCAACATAGGGGATGAGCCATAATTTTTGATCCAGAAAGATACCTGGGTAGGACTTGTGATAACGGCATTATTGAGCGGATGTGTGATGCTGACAGATCCCAAATCCTGAGGTAAAGTTTTCTCTACATTACAACGGATCATGAAGTCCTGGGTGAGTCCATCCCTGTATTCAGACCATGAATTTCCGATGATTTCGAAAGTACGGTGTGAAATTGGCAAGACTTTATCAACCGCCATGGTAATATTAGTTCCGCCCATTTCCCACCCTACATAAAAGCCCCCACTGTAGATCACCACAGGGAAGTTATAGCTTAAGGTGATCCATCCTGACGTTGGAGCGACTACCGCTGTTGAGTCAAGTAAGGTTCCCGGGCCACCATTGGGACCGTTGTCATCATAGAGTTTTATGCTACAACCAACTCCGCTTAAGTTTGATAAGATATAGAATTGAACATTGTTGATTTTTACCGGATAGTTTAGGGGTTTAAAATAAACGCCAACGCCACCATGACCATCGACCCAGGATATGCCGGTTACATCCGGAACGTCGTAACAATAACCAAGGTCGTAGGAAACCTGTGTAGTATCCACTACTACAATTTCCTGTATGGCCGAATCATTGTTCACTACTGCATCACCTACGACCCCTGATAAGCGCGTGATATAAGAATAAGTACCAATTGTTGTCGGGTTAAAAATAGTGGGGAAGGTGATGAGGCTGTCATCCTGCACCGCAAGGGTATTGTTAAAAGGAACGCTTGAGTTTAAAAGAACTGTATTTGAAGAAGTTTTAACCTTTGCAGCGGCAGTAAAAACAGGGGGTATCGGGAGATTCCCCATATTTGAAATTTGTGAGATCAAGGAAAAGTTCGCGTTTTTAGGCACAAAGATTCCCCGGTTAAATGGGATAGAATTATAGCGCACAGCTCCGTCAGTAACGAAATATGTCGAATTTACCGGATAGTAATATTTGATGGTATAGGAGGCAGAGGGATACGTTGCAATAAAAGGCATGAGACCAATTGTTCCTGTTACATTTTCAATACCGCCCTTTACATCTGTAGAGGTCATGGCGGTGCCGTTTTGTGCGAGGTAATTCACTGTGATTGACTTATCCGTTTTATCCAGGATGATCTGAAAGGTGTTACTTCCAGTCCAGTAAGGTGAGACTTGTGCATAAAACGGGACCGTGATAAAAGAAATGATCACAGAGTCAGCGGTGACTTTCAGGTAGCATTTCCCGGGATTCCCGGCTCCGGTAAAAGTCAGGTCAGTAAGTAAGGCACTGATATAGTTATGTTTATTGTCGATAGAATCTGGAATAGACGGAAAAACAGAAGCAAGGTTGATTGGGCTGAAAGAGACATAGCCATTCGATCCAATCCACAATTGATCCACTGGATACCAGTAATAATCAAAAACTGGTCCGGGTGAAGTAGTAATGGTATAAGGTCCTTTAAAGTTGTCATCAGCAAGACCAAAAACGCGGTATTCCGAATTAACAATATCGACCCAGTGAAAGGTAGGTCCCCCTGGTTCCAGGTTGTCTTTCCAGGTATAGCCGTATTTATCAGGTCCTCCTTGTCCGGCCATCACGAAATAGCAGACAAAAACACTTAAAATTGTCAAGGTTATTTTCTTCATGGTTAAAAATTATGCGACGAATATACAAAGGAAAGCATGGGTTGTCAAGAAAAGCATGACAGAAAAAAATTCAGGGCCACTCTATTTTGCTGAAATAGAATTGAAATATTTATCTTCGCAGCCCTAAAAAAAATACAAAATCATGAAAATCTACAGTAGCCTAATCCTTTTCTTCTTATTCTCAATTAGTCTTAATGCCCAAAACCCTGTTACAACAATTAGCGGGGATATTCATAAAGGAGTCGTGAAAGAAGTCCTTCAAACCAGTGAATATACGTATCTCAATGTGAAAGAAGATACCAGCGTGACATGGCTTGCAGTTCCATTAATGGATGCAAAAGTCGGAGACACCTGTTATCACATCTCTGGTATTGAGATGATTGATTTCAAGAGCAGGGAACTCAACAGGGTATTCCCAAGAGTATATTTTCTGGATTTTGTGGGCAAAACCCCTGAAGGCGCTTTAAAAAAGGAAAAGAAAGCGCATCCTCAGGTAGCAAAACCGAAGTCGGAGAAGGCTAAAATTTTCATTGAGCCTGGTGTCGGCACCTTAAGCCTGGCCGAAGTGTTCAATAACAGGGAAAGCATTTCGGGAAAGACAATAAAAATCAAAGGAGGTGTCGTAAAATACAACGAGCAGATCATGGGCAAGAACTGGGCTCATCTTCAGGATGGGTCTTCTTTTGGTGATGATTTTGACCTGACTGTAACCACGAAAGAACAACTCAAGGTTGGAGACATTGTGACACTTGAAGGGAAAATAACTTTAAACAAAGACTTCGGTTCAGGCTACTTCTTCAAAATCATCATGGAAGAAGCTGTGATTGTAAAATAATCCTAAATGTATTAATAAGCAGGACTGTAATTTCTGCTTGTGGGGCTATGTCCTGTGCTATGGCAAGTGATGGTACAAGAATTTATGGCTGTTCCATTGGCATGAGCGAACGCATTCTGTGACGTCGTCGTTACAGTATTTATACAATTCGGCAAGTTAACGTCAAAGTTAATGTTATGGAACTGTTCACTCCCATGGGAATCATGACATAAATAACATTCAGTGGCTTGGGCGTTCATGTGGGTATCATGGTAAGTATATCTTGAATTGTTGTGATTGGACCAATAAGAGACATCCTGGTGGCATTTGCCACAGACATCCGCTGAATTTGCGAGTGTACTGCCATGGTCGGTCTTATAATTCGTCACCGTTGTTCCTTGGGTTAGCTGATCTAAAATGTGCAGGTTATGTGATCCATGGGGTCCGCGTCCCTGGCCATTTGTGGCTGATTCAGGGTTGTTGTGGCAACTGGAACAATACATACGGGATGTAGAATTCCATCCTGTCTGGAAAGAAGCTGGATTGATTCCCTGGTTCTTTCCAACGGCCATTACGGGATGAAAAGAATTGTTATTGGGGTTGTATTCCTGTGCCATATCTCTGTTGTCAGCAATTTGCCCATTTGTCCCTCCTGTTGTCAGCTTTTTCAGACCATCAGCTACGAGGGCAGTTCCATTCCACCCGCTGGGTAAGTAGGTTGGGAGTGTGGTGTAACTGGAATGGCATTTATAACATACCTGGTATTCCTGAGTAACGTTGGGAAGCCATGTAAATCCAGTTGGAGCACCGGGGCCTGCATAGCTTGGTTCAACACCTTTTACCCCGATCAAAGTAGGTAATAAAGCAGGAGCAGTAGCAGTGCCGGCCTGTACCCCATGAGGATTATGACAATCTACACATTCAACATGGCGATTTGCACCTCCGAAAGCAGTTCCGGCGCTTTCGTGAACATCATGAACACGATAGCTGGAAGCAGGATTGTGTTTGTAAAAATCGGTGGTAGTGTTGGTGGTACTGCTAAAAGCCAAATGTACTTTAACAGTGGCAGAACCAGAGGCCCCATGACAATTCAGGCAGAAGCCTTCTTCTTCATTGGTAAGGTCGGTTCCTGTTCCGGGGCCAGAATAACCATAAGGTCCCAACATCACCCTTTTGTTTGAGCCATGGCCGTTATCATGGCAATCGAGACAGCTTAAAGAGGATTTATGTGAAGACGCATTCCACATTGCAGCATCAATTTGTGGAACCGTAACATTATCACTGAATGGTGTCATAGAACCATTGGCCCCATTGGCGTCATGGCACTTCACACAGAAACTCTCGACACTGGATTTGTTGGTCGGGTCATAAGTGATTACATTGAGGAACCCAAGGTCAGGATCCAATAATTTAACAATGCCTCTCATATGATCTCCCATATAATGGCATTTCATGCAGTCTGCGACATTAGGAATCGCGCTGAGGACATGATGTGAAGTCCTTTTAAAGTCACCGCCATCACCCAGGCCATTCCCGGAGTTGTCAACGATTTGACGTCTGCCTCCCGCCGGGCCAACACCAGGCTTGTCAGTGAGGGCGTTATGACATGAAAAACAATCTGTTTTAGGAGCGAAGCCATTGTTATGCGGATGGCAGTTCACGCATTTTTGAGTAGCAGGTACATGTCGTGCGTCAGAAGTGCCACCGGAGGTGTTCGTATAATGGTCAGTGTTGGTATGACAAACTTCACAGATTTTATCATAAGTACCGGAAGCCGCAGCATAGTTGATTGGAGTGGAATTGTCCGGAAAAACAACGGTTTTATTTCCACTGAAAGGAGTTGCAACGGTATTTCGGATCATTAAGATATTTGATTTGTCAGGATTGTGGGTATAATGACAAGTTTTGCAACCCATATTCTTGTGATCCATATTGATGGTGGGACTTTTCTCAATATGGCAACTGGTGCATACGCTGTTGCCATTGGTGGCTCTCAGCAAATTTCCATCTGTTGAAGTGGCATTGTGTGGCTGATGGCAACTACTGCACTCAACTTTGTTGTTGACTAAAGTAAGTGGTGAAGCTGGCGAAGCCAGGAAGCGAGCGTCTGAGGGGTTGTAATCCACTCCGACAGGGTGGCTTCCTTTATTGGCAGAGGCCATGCCATAGGTTCCGACATTTCGGGCAGCATGACAATCTTTACAGATGGCATCACTGGTGTTGGAGGCTCTTAAATAGCTGGGGTTTACAAAAGGATTGTGCTGATTATGACAAGTGGAACAAATGATATTTCCGCCGGGGAGTCTTAATGCCATGTCTGCGTTTACAGGGGTGTTGGCATCATAAGTTGTGTTGACAGCAGGCTGATCCCAGGCATGTGAAGTGCCGCTCACGCCTGGTACTGCTTTCATCGCATTCGAGAAGGGATGCAAACTTGCGGCACCATTGGTGTTATGGCAACTCATACATAAGTTTGCGTTTCCGGCCACAGCAGTAAGGTTACCGGCGGGAGAGGTATGGGTAATATGGCACTGACTGCAATCGTTATGTGGAGGGATTATCGTAACGGCAAAAACAGAAGCTGCACTGTTCACGCATCCGTTTGAAGCCATGACGCTGATGTTTCCATCCTGGCCTACGCCACCCGTTGTCACGGTAATTGCTGTTGTTCCTGCACCGGCGGTGATAGTCCAGCCAATGGGTAGATTCCAGATGTAGGTTGTGGCGTCCTGGACGGCGGCGATGCTATAGGTGATGCCTGGGGTATAACCTGAAATGGGTGTTGTCCCGCTGATGGAACCCGGTGTTGCAATAACTGATGGCAAAAAGCTTGGTGTGAAGGGAGTAGAAGAGACTGTTGCCGGTATTGCGCAAGGCAAATTACTGGTCAAACTGCAGCTAACCACATCACCAGGGCTTATGGCTGCATTGGTGTAAATTGGATTATTGGTTCCAACGTTTGCGCCATTAAGAACCCACTGATAAATTGGTGTTGTGCCCCCGTTTGTCGGGCTTGCGGTAAATGTTACGGCTGTACCCGGGCAAATAGGTCCGGATGGATTGGCGCTGAGGCTTACGGAAGGCGTTGGCGTAGGGGAGGTTATGAGTGTCCCTGTAACGATAAAATTTCTTGTCGAAATAGATTTGCTGGTACTTCCAGAAGCACCATATAATCTAAAAACAACAGTTTGTGTAGCAGGAATAACAATACTGATGGCTCCAGTTGTAAAGGCTGTTGGTGTAGAGGAAGCCACTGAAATATTTGACCCGATTTGAGTCTCGGCACCCCCATTCACAGCATATTTTAGCTGTAAACAATTTGTTGGGGAACTGGTCCGATGATCAAAAGTGATGGTAGTAATATTAAGATCATTTCCACAGCCCGGGGTGATAGAAAACTCATAATAGTCAGTTGGGTTTGGAGTACAAACAGTTCCGTTAAACTGGGTTGCAGTAGCCCCATTTGTAGCATTATAAGGCGTTCCCCCGACGGTAAGACCTGCTCCAAACAGGTGCGATGTAGCTGTAATGTTGCCATTCACGACCACGCTGGCATTAGCTGTAAGAGCCCATGTTGCCGTTGCCGTTTGGGCGACAGACCTGGTTTGAAAAATAGTTGACATCAGGAAGACCGACAGTAGGAAGATGCCGCTAAAGCTGAGAATATTTTTTGAGGGGAGTGTCTTTATCTTATCCATTCTTGTTTGTATAGAACTGGAGATTATCGCAGCAGGTAAAAAATTATTTGTTTAAGATGAGCTTTGAGCTTGTCGTACAATCGCTTGTAATGACCTTAACTACATAAACTCCGTTTGAAAAATCACCAAGGTCAATTGTGGTGGTATATTCTGTAGCTGTAGCTGGTGAACCAGACTGGCTAAAAACTTTATTGTAGATCAGTTGTCCATTCATGTTCGTGATCTCAATGCAGCTCATGCGTCCTTTCAATTTGTTAATTTCAAGTACAAATCTGCCGTCGCAAGGGTTAGGGCTTATGTTCACATTCATCCCTGAAGCAGCAGTAATGCTTGCAATACTGCTGGCATTTCCGACCGTGATGGTTTTCTGGATCGTTTTGGTACATCCCTGGTTTTCAGCCGTAAGGCTAACGGTATAAATTCCCGGGGCGAAGTAATCATGAACCGGGTTCATAGCGTTGCTGGTGGTATTGTCGCCGAAATCCCATGAATAAGAGACTGCATTTTGGGTGACATTGACAAAGCTGATATTCAGGTTATTAGAAGTAGTATTGAAATCAGGAATAGGATTTGGCACCAGGTTCAGGGTGGAACTTCCGCTGAAACAGCTTCCTGCGGTGGAGGCATCCGTGAGGGCAGTCACCTTATATGTCCCTGATTGTGAAACGTTAAGATGATAAGGATTGGTGCTGATGTTGTTTAGTGTAATCGGATTCTGGTTGTTGCGTGTATAGGTAAAGCTCCAGGGTGAAGTACCGGTGAATTTTATGGTAATATCAGTAGAATCTCCTTCACAAACGAATAGTAACCCACTTAAAACAGATGCTGATGGTAATGAATCGCTGATACTGAATAATTCGAGAGATCCGTTATTCATTGAACTTAGTATGACTTTCTCCTGGGAATTAAAAGCCACGTCAAGCGGCACATTTAATTGGCCCTGGCCACTGCCGAATTCGCCGAATTTTGTGATAAAAGTTCCATTTTCATTATACACACTGACCCTCCCTAAAAATGCATCACAAACATAGATATTTCCACATCTGCCAACAGTGATGCCTTGAATACGGTAAAATTTACCGTCGGTATTTCCGTAAGAGCCCAATACATTAATTAAGGTACCATCCAGTGCATAGATATACACACGGGTTTGAAGGTTGTTTTCTGTAGCCCCTTGCTCTCCGACGACGATCCTGTCGTTTTTACGATCATAACAAATACCTGTTGGGAAATTCAAGGTGCCTTGTCCGATGCTTTGAATCAGCGTCCCGGAATTGCTGATCACCAGGATTTTTCCAAGTTTGCTGTCTGAAACGTACAATTGATCTGATGGGCTGAACGATAAGCCATTCGGATAGGCACTACCGCTATAAAACAGGCTGCTGGCCCCATTCGAACTCAACTTATAAATGTTGCCACTTGTAGCATCGCCGGCAAATATCTCACCATAACTATTAACTGCAATCGATACAGGTTTAAAACCTAGCGTAATGGTAGAAATTAAATTGGCTGCCGGGTCATATTTGTTAATGTTGCTGGTGTAGGTATCAATAACATACACGTTGTCATTGTTGTCAATAGCCATCCGGCCCGGCGCCTGTAAACTACCAGTTATACTTGATGAATATTGAAAATCCCCTGTTGTCACCTGGGCATGGATACCATTAATACCTGCCAGGAGTATTGTTAGGGTGAGGATAGAACGTAAGAGGTTTCTCACAAGATATTTTTTTACAAATTTATACATTAAAATAACTGGATATAATTTTTAAAGGGTTTTTTGGACAGCATACGTGTGATAATGAGTTATTTGGAATTATTATAAATTGAGACATGTGGATATTTATGTATATTTTTCCTATAATTTTGGAAGGCATCAAGAACAATAATAATTTGAATTATTTAGGTAATTAAATTACTATAAAAACAACAATTTCAAACAAACAAAAATTATGAAAATCAGACATTTACTTTTTGCAATTTCAATATTATTAACTGCTCAATTTGTAACCGGACAGACCATCGTCGGTTCCAAACATGATTTTTCTACAGCTTCATGGAACTCCACCGGAGAAATCTGTAAAGTTTGTCATACGCCTCACGGTGCTGCTCTCGTTGCCAATGCCCCATTATGGAGTCATGCTACTTCAACGGCAACTTATACTGTCTATTCATCCCCGACACTGAATGCAGGAACACCTGCCGGCACCATTGGTCAGCCTTCTGCCAGTTCAAAATTATGTCTGAGTTGCCATGACAACACCGTGGCCATAGGTGGAACGACTTTTATTGCCACAGTAGGCACACCTGTTGGTTATTCTAACGTGGGCATTGATCTCAGCAATGATCACCCGATTTCTTTCACTTATGATGCTGCATTGGTAGCACTTGATGCAGGTTTGAAAGCGGTAACTTCACCTTCAGGAATCGGTTCAGGTACTATTGGTTCCAGTATGCTTTTGGGCGGAAAAATGGAATGTGCTTCCTGTCATGATGTTCACAATGGTGCTGGTATTGCACACCTCCTGGTGAAATCCAATGCAGCAAGTGCACTGTGCCTGACTTGCCACAGTAAATAAGAAATTACTGTCCTTCGCTTATAGGTTTATTTGCCAGGCAATTTTGCTTCGCATACCATATCATTACATTGCCTTTTCATGGAAAAACGCTTCATTGTTATTCTGCTAATCATACTTGGACCACTTGTCTTTCTATCCTGTTCAAAGAAAGTCAGTAATGTTCACAAAGGAGGTGACCTGGTCATTTACCCATCACCTCCAGATACGACACGCGTACAATTTTTAACAAGCATCAGTACATCACTCGATATCACAGGTCAAAGAAGCGGACTGGCTCGTTTTGTCCTGGGAGAGAATAAATCTCTGCCTATCGCAAAGCCTTATGGAATCGCAATACAAAAAGGGAAACTCTTTGTTTGTGATGCCAGTATCAATGGCTTGGAGTATATCGATTTCGACAAACATACCTTTGATTATCTGGTCCCAAAAGGCAGGGGCAAGTTAAAAATGCCTGCCAATTGCATCGTGGATACTGCACAAACACTTTATGTTGCCGATGCCCAGCGTCGCCAGATTGTGGTTTTCGATAAAAACGGTGAGTATGTCGATGCTTTTGGTGATTTGGGTGATGCAAAACCGACTGACATAGGAATTTATGGCGACAAAATCTGGGTTCCAGATGCCAGTCACAATAAAGTCAATGTTTATCAAAAAGGCACTCATAAATTACTGTATTCCTTTCCTGACAGCACTGAAACAGGTGACGGACATTTGTTTCAGCCGATCAACATCACCGTAACGAAGGACTTTGTTTATGTAACTGACTTTGGTGATTTTAAAGTTAAGACATATACGCATGCAGGCGAGTTTCGCCAGGCTGTCGGCGGTTTTGGGAATTCTCTCGGGCAATTTGTCAGGCCGAAGGGAATCGCAGTCGACAATGATGGTAACCTTTTTGTTGTGGATGCCGGATTTGAGAATGTACAGATATTTAATAAAGAAGGTCAGTTGCTAATGTTTTTCGGAGGATCTTACAAAGGCCCCGGAGATCTTTGGTTACCGGCAAAGGTTATCGTTGATTATGACAATTTAAGCTATTTCAAGAAATACGTGGACCCTGGCTTTACACTGAAATATTTGATTTTCGTTACCAACCAGTATGGTCCGGACAAAATCAACGTTTATGGCGCAGTCGGAATTAAAAAATAACAACACCATTAATTGAACGGATGAAACTACGTAGTTCCCATATTCTCCTGTTTCTGCTCATGGGCATGTTGGTTAGTTGTTCCCCGATAACCAGTTATAGAATCTTGTCATTTCTTTTTGATGGGGTCCCCAACTTTACAAAAACGCGGATCTACCATCCACTTGACACGCTGAAACCTGGCAATGGCGTCCCGGCCTTGGCTTCCTTTGCGGCTGTTCCTGTTGCTGAATTGGTGACTCATCCTCCCTACGGGAATCATAAGTGTACTTGTTGCCATGAGGAAGGCTTAAAGAGTGCCGTAAAACCCATGCCGGGCGTTTGTTATGGTTGTCATGATGATTTTAAAGACCAATATGCGTTTGTACATGGTCCTGTTGGCGGTGGTTATTGCACTGCCTGCCATTCACCTCATACCGCAAAGCTGCCGAAATTACTTAAACGTAAAGGCCAGCAACTGTGCACCCAATGCCATGTTTTGACTGAAGTAATGAAGAATAAAGCACACAGCTCCATCGGGAGTAATGACTGTACCAGCTGTCATAACCCGCATGGTGGAGCAACAAGGTATGCCTTAAAATAAAAAAATGGATCAGAATTGAGAACGTTCAAGATCATAGCAGCTATAATGTTACTGTCACTGGGGGCCTTCGCCCAACAGTCGACAGTAGCTCCTACGTTTTTTAAACTTACCAGCTTTACCGGGCAATTAAGTCTTGATGGATATTTCAGGCAGGAAGCGATCAAACGCGGCGACCAGACTGATACTGCCGATAGTTATAATGTCAATGCCGGGGTTCTTCTGAATGCCACTAGCTTTTTCTATCATCCTGACTTTTTCCAGTTCGACGTCTATGCTGAGTATTCCCCGGGTCAAAGCCGCGACAGGTATATTGCCATCCCGGATGAAGGGGAGATGAGAACAACAAAACGACTCGACCTTAGAGGTTTGTTGTTTCAAAAAAAGATCGTTAGTCTTTCCGCTTTTGCCAATGCCTCTCAGACTTTCAGCAATAGGGAGTTTTTGTCAGACATTAAAACGGATTCGAAAAATTTTGGAGGTGTTTTCTTTTTACGTACCAAATATCTACCACTCTCGATAAGCTATCAAAAAGGGAATATCATCCAGAATGAAATTAATACAGGCAGGTTATTCAGTTATGACAACGACAACCTCGAAGGACGCGTCATGCAATCCTTTGGTCGTCATGATCGTCATGAACTTATTCTCTCCAGGAATTATTTGAAAAGGATAGAGAAAGACATGCCTGCTATTACCAATGACTTAAGGGAGTTTTACCTGACAGATGAGGTTTATTTTGATCGTTTGCAGCGTCAGCGCTTCAATTCTTTGATCAACTTTGCTGATCAGGTTGGCTATGATACCATGCAAAGGAAACAAGCCTTCGAAACTTTATCGTTTAAGTTGCCTTGGAAATTTGAACTGGGAGCCAATTACAACTATTATGATATTAAGCGGGAACGTCAAAATATCAATCAGCAAACATGGAGGGGACTGATTCGGCACAAACTCTTTGAAAGTTTGAATTCCAACGCTTTTTATGAGAATGTCAACATCAAGCAAACTGACTTTGATCAGAAAGAAATCAAAACCGGGATTAACTTCATGTATGAGAAGAAAATCCCAACAGGTCAGATAAATCTGTCGTACAGCTATTTATGGGATCACCAGGAACAGCCCAATGGCGCTTCCCAATGGTTCCAGGTGATGCACGAACAATATATTCTGATTGACGCTACAATCGTCTTATTAAAACGGCCGAATGTCGATGTTGCGTCACTCCAGGTTAGGGATGTTACAGGCACCATTTTATACCAGGTTAATTTTGATTATATCATCGTGACCCATGGGCAATATCTTGAAATACAACGTGTCCCCGGCGGTCAGATTGCAAATAACATGACTGTTTTCGTTGACTACAGAGCTTTGATGCCCGGTGCCTACCGGTTCGATATGCATAACGAGAACTGGTCAGCTGGCATTACTTTGTTTAAGAGGCTTGTTAATTTATATTATCGTCATCAGAAACAGAGCTATAGAAATCTACAAAAAACCGATTTTATTACCCTCGATTCCATCACCCAGAATCTGTATGGATTCAGGACAGAATATAAATCTTTGAGTGGCGGTGTTGAATATGATGATTATAACAGCTCTATCATGCCCTATAAGCAATTACGCTATTTCATCAGCTGGCAGGGAGAATACAGGAAAAAACTTATTTATTCTCTGAATGCAAACCTCAGCGAATATGAACTGGTTGCAGATACCATTCACCAGCAATATTCTGATGTGAATGGTCAGTTAGGATATAATTTAAATGGGTATTCAAAAATTACGCTCGAATTGGGATACAGGCATCAAAGTGGGGAAAAGGTCAACATTGATTTGGATATGCTGAACGCCCGCCTCGAGTACACCACGCAAATCAGGCAGATATTTATTTCTGTCGGAGCCCAAACTTACCGGAGGAATTATATGAATGAAATAAACAATTACAATGGATTGTTTTTCAAAATCGCCCGCCGCTTTTAATCAATTAAAATTATGAACAGGATACTCTATATACTTCTTTTCCTTTTCTTGTGCTTGCCGGTTTTTGTGTTTTCTCAATCTATCGTTAATACAGTCCATAACCTTTCCGCATCCGGTCCGGGAGAAGTAAAAGCCACTTCCGAATCCGAGATTTGTATTTTCTGCCATACAACACATACCGCCAAAGCACAATCACCTCTTTGGAACAAACGTGATCCGGGTTTGTCCTATACTTTGTACAACAGTGCAACGAGTTCTACCTTACATGCCCAGCCCGGTCAGCCGGATGGATCTTCATTACTCTGCCTTTCCTGCCACGATGGGACTATCGCCCTGGGTAATGTACTAAGTCGTCCCCGTGAAATTTCATTTTCCAGGGGAATCTCCACAATGCCGGCCGGTAAAACGAACCTTGGGAAAGATCTTTCAGATGATCATCCGGTTTCATTTTTTTATGACGCATCACTTGCCGCCGTTAACAATGAGCTAAAGGCACCGTCTAGTCTTCAGGGTCTTGTAAAACTTGAAAACGGCAAAATGCAGTGTACCTCCTGCCACGACCCACATAAAAATATTACGACGAATTTCCTTGTCGCCACCACTGAGTATTCTAACCTTTGCCTGAGTTGTCACCAGACCAAATACTGGGGCACTGCTACCCACCGGACTTCTGTCGCAAGCTGGAACGGAAGCGGCCCAAACCCATGGACTAATACGCCTTCAACCTACAATACCGTTGCAAAAAACGGTTGCGAGAATTGTCACAGTCCACATCATGCAGGTGGAAAGTCCCAATTGATGAACTTCGTCGCCGAAGAAAAAAATTGTCTCAATTGTCATAGCGGTACTGTCGCGTCCAGTCAGAAAAACATCCAGGCTCAGATTTCTAAAACTTACAGGCATGATATGAGCGCATATACTGGATTACATGATCCTTCCGAGGCAGCACTCATGGCCACCAAACACGTGGAATGCTCTGATTGCCACAACCCGCACGCTAGTTATAAGGCAGTTGCACAGGCTCCTGCCGTCAGCGGTTTCCTCGCTGGTGTCAAAGGAATCAACAGTAAAGGAATGCCTGTTGAACAAGCTCAGTATGAATATGAAATCTGTTTCCGTTGTCATAGCAGTAATCCGGCCACTGCCTCATCTAGCCAGCGGCAAATCTCACAGTCAGATACCAGGCTTGAATTTGCCGGTAATAGTATCTCATTCCATCCTGTGGAGACTTTTGGGAAAAATACCAATGTCCCTGGTTTGATTTCTCCGATGACTGAAAATAGTATTATTTATTGTTCTTCCTGTCACGCAAGCGACGATGCTGACGGTCCTTCCGGTCCGCACGGATCTATTTATCCGCAAATTCTGAAAGCTCAGTATTCGAAATCGGAGAACGTTAGCGAATCTGCTTCTGCTTATGCACTCTGTTATTCATGCCATAATAGGAGTGAATATAATGACGCCAATGGCGACAATGTGAAAAGATTAGTCCATTATAAACATGTGGTTACAGCAAAGACCCCCTGTAATACTTGCCACGATCCCCATGGAATCAGCAGTACCCAGGGTGTTCCAAATAGAAATACCCACCTGGTCAACTTTAATACACATGTTGTGTCTAGTGTAAATGGGAATTTATTTTTCCAGGATAATGGCAACAGAACAGGAAATTGTACGCTGAAATGTCACAACCACACGCATGATGCTTCATCGTATTAACGCATGAAAGTATTTAGAATGATTCCAAATTACAAAAATAGGTAAATCGGTAGTTATTTACTTTAATTTTGAAACTTGGAAGGATTTAGTTTTTTATTTCCTTTTAAAAATTAATTAGTAATTATTAATCCCCCCAAAAAAAACAATTATGAAAGCAAAACAACTATTCGTTCTTCTGGCGATGCTGGTTTTCAGCCAGTTTGTTCTGGGTCAAACCATCGTAGGGTCTAAACACGACTTTACGAGCGCTTCATGGAATTCAAGCGGCGAAATCTGTAAAGTTTGTCATACACCTCATGCTGCGGCTTTGGTGGCAAACGCTCCTTTGTGGAGCCATGCTACATCAACAGCTACCTATACGGTTTATTCTTCCCCAACCTTGAATGCGGGTACACCAGCAGGAACAATCGGACAGCCATCTGCCAGTTCTAAATTGTGTTTGAGTTGTCATGATAATACGGTGGCCATTGGTGGCACAACCTTCATTGGAACAGTTGGATCTCCTGTCGGTTATTCAAACCTCGGAATAGATCTCAGCAATGATCACCCGATTTCTTTCACCTATGATGCCGCACTTGTTACCTTAGATCCAGGTCTTAAGGCAGTTACATCTCCATCAGGCATTGGTGCAGGAACAATTGCTTCCAATATGCTCTTAGGCGGTAAAGTAGAATGTGCTTCCTGCCACGACGTTCACAATGGCGCCGGCATTGCACACCTGTTGAAGAAATCAAATGCGGGCAGTGCCCTTTGCTTAACTTGCCACAGCAAGTAAAGAAGGCTCTTTTTTCTATGAAATTTTAAAAGGCGATTAGATATTAATCGCCTTTTATTTTTATAACCTTACATTGAACGGATGAAATTTCGCGTTCCTTATGTCTTCCTGATATTTGTTTTTGGCATTTTGTTCAGCTGTTCGCCAAAATCAAATTTCAGGACCTTATCTTTCTTTTTTGACGGTGTTTCTGATACTGTTCGTGCGACTGATGTCATTAAAATTGACTCCAGCCGGATAAAAGACAGCCTTAACCGCATGAACGATATGTCTTATACCAATGTACCTGGTTATATTTATCACCCACCGTATAAAAAAGAAGAGTGTAATGCCTGCCATGATAATAGCGGGAACAGGAGCAATCTGAAACCGCAGCCAGGTATGTGTTATTCCTGTCATCAGGATTTTAAGGAGAAATTTGCCTTTTTGCATGGACCTGTGAGTAGCGGCTATTGCACCAATTGTCACGCCCCACATATGTCCACTGAGCCCAAGCTGTTGAAACGCAAGGGCCAACAGATCTGTACTACTTGCCACCAGGGAGGGCAGCTAATGAAAACCAGCGCTCACCTCGAGATTGGGAATCGTGAATGTACTGTATGTCATAACCCACATGGGGGGGCAAACCATTTTATTTTACGATAAATCTTGGTTTTTATGGATAAATTCGTATTTTTCTTAACGAATACAGGCCTGACAGCGTGATTGTATGAAGGAAATTGGTAATTTTAAGCTTGTATTTTTTAAAACACCTGGCGCGGTTTAATATATATAAATATTTTCAGATGAAACGCTTATTCTTACTGATACTGATACCGGTTTTTGCCCTGCTCATGCCTTTCAAATCAGCAATGGCAGAGGACAAAAAATGTATGGATTGTCATTCTGCTATTATGGCTGGCAAGATGTCACATAAGCCTGTCACAGAGGGCTGCGATGCTTGCCATACTCCTAACGGCCAGACCCATCCCCAGGCAGAAGTGAAAGGTTTTGCACTGGCAAAAGCAATCCCTGACTTATGCTATTCCTGTCATAAGCCATGGAATACCAAAGCCAATGTACATGCTGTAGTGAGTAACGGTAAGTGTTTGATTTGTCACTCTTCTCATAGTTCTGACAATCCTAAATTGCTGAAAGAGACTCCGGTTGGGAAAATATGTATGGAATGTCACGATGATCTTGGCCTTGACGAATTGACAAATAAGCATAAACCTGTTGCAGAAGGCAATTGCAAGGCTTGCCATGATCCTCATCAGTCGGATGTGAAGAAATTATTGAAATTTGAAGGACAGGATTTATGTTATAGTTGCCATACAGAGAAAAAGGCTGCATTGGCTGACAAAAGCGTTCATCCTCCATTTAGAAATAAATGTGTGATTTGCCATAAACCTCATGGGTCAAATGAAGCACATATGTTGGGTCAAAAAGTTACAGAATTGTGTTTTGGCTGTCATGATGAATTGCAAGCTGATGTTGATGCGGCAAAATTTTCACACAAAGCGGTGAAAGAAGGGAATAGCTGTATTACTTGCCATAGTCCGCATAGCTCGCCCAATGACTCGCTACTCAAAGCTGCCAGCATAGGAACGATATGTCTGAACTGCCACAAATTGGGGCTGGAGGACAAAAAGGTAATCCATGGCGCCGTGAGCCAGGGGAAATGTAATGCTTGCCATGATCCACATAAAGGGGATAATAAAAATCTTGTGAAAGACCTGAGCCCGGCTCCTTGCCTGAAATGCCATGAGACTCAGAATAAGCAAATGGCTATGGCGTTTACGCATCCTCCGTTTAAAAACAAATGCAGCATCTGCCATCTGCCCCATGCTTCTGATGAACCAAAGCTGCTGAAGCAAAAAGTTGGTGAACTTTGTGTCGGTTGTCATGATGACTTTGAAGAGCCTTTGCAAAAGTCTAAAGTCGTTCACGGGCCTTTAAAAGATGCCAAAGCCTGCACCAATTGTCATTCTCCGCATGCTTCTCCCACGGAGAAGATATTGCTGGCTGACCAGAAAAGCCTTTGTGTCAATTGTCATAGCAAGGCGATCAAAGTCGGCAACAGAACCCTCGCCAACATGAAACAGCTTTTCCAGAAGAATAAATATGTTCATGGTGCGATAGAGAAAAACGGATGTACCGGATGTCATAACCCACATTATGCTGAAAATGAGAACTTGCTGGTCGCTAAATTTGGCAAGGACTTTTATACTCAGGGTGTGAAAGACAGTTTTGCTTTATGCTTTACTTGTCATAAGAGCGAACTTCTGACTGAAGCTGCGACGACCACCGCAACATCATTCCGTAATGGAGACAAAAATCTACATTTTGTTCATGTTAATGGCGCAAAGGGCAGAAATTGTAATGTTTGTCATGACGTTCATGCAGCCAATCTCAAACATTTGCTGAATGAGAAAATTCCTTTTGGTGATTGGGCAATGAAGATGAACTATAAGGATACTTTGAATGGCGGTTCATGCGGTCCAGGCTGTCATGGGGTAAAAACTTACCAAAGATAGTCCCAGCTAAATCCTCCGGGATCGGGTTGCCCCAGCTAAATCCTCTGCGGATCGGGGAGGGAAGGGTGGGCTTTAATCCACCAGCTTAAATATCTGCACCCGTGCATTATAGCTATCAGAGATATAGATATAATTGTTTTTGTCGATGAAGATGCCGGTGGGCATCCAAAACTCTTCTTTCCCTTGTCCCTGTTCTCCGAAGCGGAAGAGAAATTTTCCTGAATGATCAAATATTTGAACAGTATGGAATAAAGCATCCACCACGTAAATATTGCCGTAGGAATCAAGGGCAATGCCCTTAGGACGGGAAAAATAGCCGCTGGCATCGCCGCTTTCTCCAAAAGCAGAAATAAAATCTCCGGCTTTGTTAAAGATTTGAACCCTGAAGTTCATAGCATCGATCACATAGGCATTTCCGTCTTTGTCGATGGTAAGATAGGTTGGGAAGTTAAATTCACCGGGCCCTGTTCCTCTTTTTCCGATGGTTTTTATTCGTTTTCCTTGTTTGTCGAGAATGGCAATTCTGTGTGCGGCGGTTTCAACCACCCATATTTCATTGTTTAGAGTTGACCAGGCAATCCCAGTGGGTTGTTGCAGTTGGAGCGAATCATTTAGTGAGACAAGCTCTTTTCTGTCGGTGGAAATTTCGAAGATCTTATTCCGTTTTGAATCGGTAAAGAGGATTGCTCTCCCTGGTGTTTCACAGATTCCGATCAAAGAATTCATATTGATAAATTTCTTTCTCAGGGAATGCGGGTACTCGATCTTTTTGCCTTGAACTTCCAGCAATGCCCCAATGCCCTGGTCGAGGAGGAGAAAGGTGTCAGGGTTACTGGCAAAAACGGCCATGGGTTTGATGAGCTGAATTTCTTCTTTTTTTCCTACAACGAATTCGGTTATACGTTTTGCAAGGCTTTTTTGTTTTTTGTCATTAAGAGCTGGAGGAAACTGGCTTAACCAGCGGATGTCCTTTGTTTGTGAGTAAGCAGAAGTGCAAAACAGAATTAAAGCAACAAGAATCAGAAAGGGATTTACAGGAAGATGGGAATTCGGTTGTTTACACATGGAAGATTCTAATAGGAGTCTAAAATTATACAATTATAGGGAATTGCATCGGCAATAAAAAAAAGGCTGTCCCGGATTCGGGACAGCCTTTTTAAGAAAGTATTTCGTAGTAGACTAGAAACCAGCGTCGGTCAATGCATCTACAGTATTGTTGAGTAATGCATCAGTATAAGCTGGGTTATGAACGCCAAGACTGTATTCACGTACAGATAACTGGAAGTTGATGATAGCACCCATTTCAACATTCAACAGGGTAGGAAGCTCTGTTAAAGCCAGGTTGGTAGCTTTTTGAGCAACGGTCCAGCTAGTTGCAACAGCAGGATTCCTGAATTGACCGGTTGGGTTGGTTGAAGGATCATAGATGTTGAGGTATCCATCATAACCAGCAGGGGTTACGTGGGCAAAAATATTGGTTGTATAGTCAGTATTCTTGGTGAAGAGACAAATACCGTCGAAGGTTAATTTTTCAGCGATGGTGTTGATCAGAGCCAGCGTAGCACTTTGTTTTCCTGTTAAGGTAGTGCTGGTAGTAGACATAGAGGTATGGCAACCGCTTTGGATACAACCTTTGAAGTTCCATGATTTAGCACCGGCAGCATCGTATTTGGTTACGGTAAAGCTATGTCCGCCATTTTCTCCGGTTGGAGTAGCCATGTGGCAAGTTTGGCAAGAAGCAGCTGTTGGGTGAGTAGAAGCAACGGTATAGCTCTTTGCACCTGGGAACTGAACGCCAGCTTGTCCTGAGAAGATACCACCAATAGCACCATAATGGTTGTGTGTTCTGTATGAAGGAATAACTTTGTTTGGAGCAGCGTTGCCAATAGTTTTGTCGTAGAAAATGTTGCCAGGATTAGCAGCCAGGTCAGCATAATTAACAGATTGTCCGTTAGAAGTAGTTGTTGATGTAGTCATTGGACGTGGTTGGTGACACTTTAAGCACAAATTGCTTTGGCTTTCGTGTTGGGTAAGGTTCATAATTTTTGGCGTAGGTGAGTTCACAGGATACATGGTCATCTGAACAGGAGCTGTGGTGTATAAAGCCATAGAGTCAGCAGCACCGCCTTTGTGGCAGGTGAAACAGCTGATCTTGGTGGGGATGGTGGTGAGACCTGAAGAAGCAGCAGTAGTGGCGTTGTAAGAGAAAGAATATTTTCCAGTACCAGCGTTAAGAACCATGGTAGGAATTACGTTGCCATCAACAACACTGTGCATACCTTCGTTTGAGTGGCAAGGAGCACAACCGGCAGATCCACCTTCAGAGATAGAAAGTTCAGCACCTTCGAAGTGTTTTGAATATTCGATTTCGTATTTAGCGTTATCCAGTTCTTTTGAAAGTGGAGTAGCAGTAGCAGGATTGTGGTTGTGGCACTCCAGACAGTTAACTGACATTCCGCCAGCACCGGCAGGACCTTGAGGACCCATTGGGCCAACCGGACCTTGAACACCAGCATCACCCTGGTCACCTTTTGGGCCTGGGGTTGAGCTTCCTGAAGTTTCAGCATAGAGTGAATAAGGAACACTCATGAGCTGGGTGGTAGAAACTACACCGTAGTTCGTTCCGCCTGCAGGATCTGTTTCTGTTTTGATGAAGAATGGACCAGCTGTCCATGAGATGGTAGCGATGCTACCACTGACGTTGGTTCCGTTTCCGATAGCGAGGGTAGCTAAACCGTTGCCATTTGTCATGACGGTATGGGTTTCTGCGAAAACAACAGCACCTGTTGCAGTTCCCTGGAGAATGCTCACTTTAACGCCAACGTTGGCATTAGAAACGAGGTTGTTGCTGGCGTTGCGAACGACAGCCTGATAGCTCATGAAATGAGGTGCCTGAGCGAAAGCACTGATTGAAAGGGCCAGGAATAACACCAGCACCGGTAAAACACTCAAATTTAGTTTTAGCTTTTTCATTTTGTGTTGTTTTGTTTGATTATGTAATGTCTGAATGATTGTTTAATATAATAAGGAAATATTCTAATTCAAATGATTGTTTTACCTGGAGATAACCATACGTTTGGTTTGGGTAAACTGTGTTGTTGAGTTGCTAACTGACATCTTGTAGAAATAGACACCGCTCGGGAGTGCACTTCCTGACATGGTATACGTATAAGCACCGGCGCTTAAGAGACCATCCTGCAGAACAGCAACAGATTGTCCGATCACGTCGAGAACTTCGAGTTTTACAGTTCCGTCAACAGGAATAGCGTAAGCAATAACTGTAACATCTTTGTAAGGGTTTGGAACGTTCTGGCTCAGTGAGAAACCATTGCCAT
>SESB01000020.1_pt1 | contig 106041 bp, 77 predicted proteins | sample 3171441 | NCBI WGS metagenome assembly SESB01 (sample SAMN06051867, study PRJNA518727) | freshwater metagenome | biome: subpolar coniferous forest; feature: holomictic lake; material: water; isolation source: holomictic Lake 227, 6 m depth | place: Canada: near Kenora, Ontario | collected...
GCTCCCCCCCGATACCGTGCCTCCGGTAAGGGTGGTGGCGGTGCCGGTACAGATCGAGACGGCCGATCCGCTCGTGTTGCCTGATATGACGGGGTTTACCGTAACCTTTACCGCCGTGGCCACATCGGTGCAGCCGCCTGAGGTAACCGTCCTTCGGAAATAGACCTGGGTGCTCGAGGTAGCCAGGGTCGGCGTGGTATAGCTGGCGTTGGTGCTGGCGCCGGTGGCGGTCGTAAATCCTGAAGAACTGCTGGAACTACTTTCCCATAAATAGGTGTAGGAGCCACTCCCTCCCGATACCGTCCCCCCGGTCAGGGTGGTGGAGGTGCCGGTACAGATCGAGACGGCCGATCCGCTCGTGTTGCCCGTTATGACAGGGTTTACCGTAACCAGAACTGCAGTGGCCACATTGGTGCATGCACCGGAGGTAACCGTCCTTCGGAAATAGACCTGCGTGCTGGAAGTGGCCAGGGTCGGCGTGGTATAGCTGGCGTTGGTGCTGGCGCCAGTGGCGGTTGTAAATCCCGATGAACTGCTGGCGCTGCTTTCCCACAAATAGGTGTAAGAGCCGCTCCCCCCCGATACCGTCCCGCCGGTCAGGGTGGTGGCGGTGCCGGTACAGATCGAGACGGCCGATCCGCTCGTGTTCCCTGTAATTACAGGGTTTACTGTCAGGGTGGACGAACCGGAAGTTCCCCCGCCTGGCGTTGGGTTGAATACCGTGATGGCGGGGGTTCCTGACGAGGCGATATCGCTGGCATTTATAGTCGCCGTAAGTTGCCCCGAATTCACAAAGGTAGTCGTCCTGTCTGACCCGCCAATCCTTACGACAGACGAAGCAATGAAGTTTGACCCGTTGACTGTGAGGGTAAAGCCGGCATCACCCGCACATTTGGTGGTTGGCGATATGCTGGTGATGGCGGGAACCGGGTTACTGAGAGGCTTCAGTGCGAGCAGAATGGCGCCCCATTTTTTACTTGCATCTATTGTTACCGTGCCATTTCCGGTCGTTCCTGTACTCCCGTCCGTCGCCCATGCGGCACCGATCGATTCCGCCCCGCCATTATAGTCATAGAGTTCTGTCAGGGCGCCCGGAGTAGTAGTGCTCCAGGAACTGTAAGCGGCACCGGCAGTGCCATCCATCATACCGGCCAGCATAATGACAGCGGCATTGGCGTGTGCTGTGGATATCGCGTTGGCTGTTGCAGTCGTGGTGGCTGTCTGGGGTGCATTGATCGCGCCCGGGGCAACGTCAAACGGCCCTCCGGCAGATCCGCCGACAAGAAATCCACCTGCCTGATCCACTCCGGAAAAGGCGATCATGGCGGCGCTTCCTTCACTCACTCCCGATCCCAGGGTAAATGTATAATATGTGGGTTCTGAGGCATCTGCAATTTTGTACAAAACTGCCATCCGGCGTGACTTGCCTCCGGCGTCAACTACTGCTCCGCTAATAAGGTGCCAGTTTGTGCAGGTCGGATCGGTCGTCGTATTACCTCCCTGTTCGATGTTGATGATCATCACATCGTTTTGTTGTATATTGGAAGGAACATTTACATTCACAGAAGTTCCTGTAATGCTGGCCGTTGTTGCCGAGCCACGCTGGGCAATGGCAGCTTCAGCAGTATTTGTAAAAATCAGATTTACAAGGACACACAGGATTGCCAATATTCCTGTCCGGAATGAAAACCCCTTCCCGGGGCATCCGGTCTCTTTGCAGCCTGTTTGGTATAATGCAGCCTTGCTGCCGTTGAATAACCGGGGGAGTAAGTATGTTTTTTTCATATCCCAAATATTTTGAAAAAATGGCTGGTGCATGATCTTAATTATTAATGTGAGTAGGTGGCACAGGGTTACCGTGCAGGGTGGTGATGGTGGCGGTGGTGGTGGCTGTGCAGTTGTTGCCGTCGGTCACCGTTACCGTGTAGCTTCCTGCCGCCAGCCCGCTCCGGTTCTGGCTGTTGTTGGTGCCGGAAACATCGGCCCAGTCATAGTTGAAGGGGCTCGTCCCGCCGTTCACCGTGAGGGTGATGGCGCCGTTCGGGGCAGCCGGGGAGGGACAGGTATTGTTGGTTATTCCTGTGCCCAGGGTCATGCTGCCTGCCTGGGTTATGGTTTTTGACAGGCTCGAGGTACATCCTTTTGTATCGGTAGCGGTGACGGTGTAATTCCCTGCCGTGAGGCCGCTGATATCCTGGGTGGTGGCGCCGTTCGACCATGCATAGGTGTAGCCTGGCGAACCGCCTGAAACGGACAGGTCGATGCTGCCCGTGGAGCCGCCGTTGCACACCACGTTGACAGAGGTTGCGCTGGTGGAGATGGCGGTTGATGGCTGCGAAACCGAGCTGGAGGCTGTTTGTTTGCAGCCGTTCTGGTCGGTCACCGTGACCGTATAGGTGCCCACGGCGAGGTTCGAGCGGTTGGCCGTGGAGGCACCGTCGTTCCAGAGATAGGTTTTTGTGCCGGTTCCGCCCGAAACGGCCAGGGTGATGGTCCCTGTATTTTGCCCGTAGCAGTTAATATTGCCAGGCGTTGGCGTAACCACCAGGGAGGCAGGCTGCGTAACAACCGGCGATGCAGTGCCTGTACATCCTTTGCTGTCGGTAACGGTCACCTGATAGGTTCCCGCGGTGAGACCATTCAGGTTCTGGGTGGTGGCTCCACCTGCCCATAAATAGGAATAGCCTGGTGTGCCTCCCGATACCGTAACGTTGACGCCACCGGTAGCGCTCCCGTTGCAAAGGGCCGGGCTGGGTGTTGCCGTTACCGCTACAGCAGGGCTCTGCGTGAGGGTGGCGGTGAAGGTTTTGGAGCATCCGGCCCCGCCATTGGCCGTTACGGTCACCGAATAGGCGCCCGCAGCAAGCCCTGTGATTGAGGTGCCGCTGCCGCTGCCCGTTCCTCCCCCGGCCAGGGCCCAGTTCCAGTTGTAAACGGGCGATCCGCCTGTGATGCCCATGGAGATGACCCCGTTGCTGGATCCATAGCAGGGATTGGTCAGGGTGGTGGTCACGGTCAGCGAGCAGGCGATCTGTACGCTCTGGTTATCGGTGAATACCTTGGCCGGGCATGTTTTATCGGTGAGGGTCACGGAGATAATGCAGGTGGTGGGGCCCGAAACGACCGGCGGGGTATAGGTAACCGTCTGCGAGGTTGCATTGGGCGTGAAGGTGCCGCCACAGGCCGATTGCCATAAAATATTATAATTGGACACGGTGCCCGAAAAGGTAAAGGATACCGTCTGCCCTACCCCGGCATAGAGGGGTGAGGGGATGGTGCCGATACTTAATGCGGCGGCGGCGGCCTTTTCGTTGGTGGCATAAAAGGAGAAGTTGAAAAAGGCGCGCTGTGCGGCAACATTGGCGGTGCCTGTGCCGTTGGCGATGTTGTGCGCGGCCTCCATCATCACCCTTCCCCTGTTGGAATCATCGAAAGCAAACCCCGAAACCAGCGTTGCTGCAGGGCCGGCCGACAATGCCGGGACATTTGACTGGGTGGGATCCCATACATATATTTTTGCGCCGCTGTTCCAGCCACCGCCGATCACCGGCAGGTAAACCTGTTCCGAGCCATTCTGCTGGGCGGCATCTATGGTGCCCATAAACTGCATGATCGGGTCGGCGGGATAATTATAGCTGTAGGGTATGGAGCCAGCGGCATGGTTACTCCACAACACCAGCGAATTCTGGCAATAGGAGGTCCCGGAGCAAACCGGCGTACCGGTTTTGGCCGAGAGGAAATTGGTTTGCACGGAGGTATTCGACGGGTTGAACATATCCGAAAGGGCGCTTCCCGCATGGCATCCCAGCCAGATTCCTCCTTTACAGATCTGGTTCCAGGTAAGCAGGTTTGAATGGGTGGCCCAGGTCGGGTCGGCATGGGGCATGACAAACAGGTCGTCGCAGCAGGTAAGTTGGGCCGGGGTCTTCCAGCCGCTTTTATCACTGCCGCCATAGGCTGAGCCTGGAATCCCGGCATTGACCAGGAAGGCTTCGGCAATGGCGCCGTTCTGGTAGTCAAGCGTCCAGTTGGGCATGCTTTTCAACGTGGCAAATAACGGGACGGTAATCGGCGCGGTGGTGGTCACGCCAACCACCCCTACTCCCGAAGCGGTCCAGCTTGAAATGGTGCTATTGACAGCAATCGTGCGGTAGTCGGCCGGGACGATAAAGGTACCGCCCTTGTAATCAACGCCTCCGTATGAAAAATCGATGCCGTCTTTTGCCTTGGCGGGATTGATCGACCACACGACGGCACCATGGTCGGTTTTCACGATCTCATAGATCATACCGTAGGGTTTAAGCCCGTTGGCAACGGTCTGGGGCGTAACCCCCATGTTGATGATAAATGATCCCGCCGGAATGGTGACGGTTTGCGACTGTCCGGGCAGGATAAAAAAGGCCAGGAACAACATCGCCAGGCAAGCGGTCAACATAGGGCCGGCAGGCTTGCCACAAGCCCTCCTGAAGTCATGTTCTGAAGTTCCGAAAAGGGCACCAGGGTTGCCGGGTCTGCGATGGCTGGGAAAATTCTGGAATGTGTAAAATTCTGGATCCATGTTTTTTATTTTTACAGGTTATACTGTATATTTGTTATTGCCTAATTGTTAAAGTCAAAAACCCTTTTTCTTTATTAAAGATGCAAATGGTCAATCCGTCTCCATCTTCTTTTTTTTCCGAAGCGACAACGGACTGTCCCATCCGGATAATTAAATGTTACAAAACACTCCTTACGACAACACCGCACAATCCACGGCAAACAACAACTTCAAGCACCGGCTTTCAAGACTGTCATTTATTATTGAAGCAAGCAGTAACTTACAAAGTAATACAAATCCATTTTAATCCTAAATAACTGATAAGCAATATATTGTTTAGAAGAATTAACTTTTATATATTATATTTTTTATAGTAGAAAAACAGGAAAGATGAATAATTCCGATTATTGGCATAACCTAGCAGGAATACAGAATATTTCTGGAAGAGAGTGGTTTGGGCTGATTAGCAACCTGTAAGAAGTCAGGTAGTTTGGAGGGATTTCCGGTGTTATTTTCAGGTAATATATATTTATTTAACTTAAACAAGGTATATAATATTTAGAAGTTACATCTTTTATAGTATTTCAGGATGTTGACCAAAGGCGTTATTTTGTTTATGATCTTTGATGGCAAAGAGGAAGAAACCGGAGTCCTCGTTAACAATCCTGTGCCTTTGCTCAGGCCTGGCTGCACGGCGAACCGTTCATTCACGGTTTGCATGCATGCTGTGATTATGGCAATTTCATGGTTTTAACGAAAGGTAAAACAGGGCGTCACCCATGAAAAAAACCAAAGAACAACTCCTGCAGGAAATCGAGGCTCTTACGGCGGAGGTCAAGAAGCTAAGATCAGGGAGTCATGATGCCATGGACATGTATTTCCCTGGGCCCGGGGGCCAGGTCCCGGCATGGTCGGGTGGCGGCGGGAATGAAAGCTGCCTGATGAGTCATCCCCTGTTTGAAAACCTGAAGGAGGAGGTATCCATATTTAAAATAGTACGCGACCCGTCAGGCAAGATCATCGACTGGATTGTACAGGAGGCAAACGGGCAGGTAGAAAAAAACCTGGGAATGACCGGCAAGGAGCTCATTGGCAGGAGCGCCTGCGAATTGTTCGGCCACGGTTTCATGTCGCCATACCTGGAGCGGTCGGAAAGAATCCATCAGACCGGCGGCACAGCAACTTTTGAAGACTATTTCCCGTTAACAAAAAAATATTACGTTTCAACCCTCTATTTCCTGTCCGACGATCTTTATGTCGTTGTTTCGACCGATATCACGGAAAAAAAAGCCGCGGATGAAGTTATCCGTCAGACCAATGAAAGATTTGCCATGCTTTTCGGGAATGTTGCCCAGGGGATCATCTTCCAGAACAGGGAAAGAGAGATCGTCTCGGCCAATCCCGCTGCTGAAAGGATTCTGGGACTCAGCTTCGCACAGATGACCGGACGGGAGCCGGTGCCCGAAGGCTGGCGCCTGGTTTTCGAAGACGGCACCCCCTGTCCCGTGGAGGCCATCCCCTCCATGATTTCCTTCCGTACCGGGAAGAAATCCGAAGGAATCATCGGCATTCATGAACCCGAAAAGAACAAACTCACGTGGGTAAGCCTGCATGCCACACCCGAATTCGGGCCGGGAGAGGAAGAACCTTACCAGGTCTTTACCAGCCTTGAAAATATCACCCCCCTCAAGGAACACAACCGGGAGCTTTCCCGGCTCAACCTGCGGCTTGAAACGATGCGTAAAATTGATTTTGCCATCAGTGATTCTTCAATGGATGAATCCTATGTCAATGAAATTACCCTCAGGCTGATCATGAACCTGATCGGTTGCGATGAAATCGATATTGTGATTTTTGATTACAACCATAATGCCGGGGTGATTGAAGCACGGATCCACGGCGAAACCTACGAGCGTTTTACCGGTATAACCTTCCCCCTTGACATGTTAGACCTTACCGCCTTCAGGGAGGGTGTGGGCAGGCTTAGGTCAATCCCGGCAAAACACCATAAGAATAAAGCGGAAAGGATGCTGTTTGATCATGGCATGGCCAGTTGCATTGCCGTTCCCCTGATGTCGGACAGTGTCCTGACCGGTTTGTTCGTCCTGTTATCCCGAAAAACCGGTTTTTTCACCGACGAGCATGTCGAGATTTCGGAAGATATTGCCAAACACATCTCACTCGCTATCAACAACCGTAAACTTCACCACCAGCTTGGAGAATATGCCGCAGACCTCGAAAATGTCGTGGAGCAGCGGACCAGGGATCTCATTGAGTTGGCAAATCAATACCAGGCGATCCTTGACAATGCGGGGTTGGCCGTCATTGTAACTTCCGCCCGGGGGGTTATCCAGATCTTCAACCAGGCCGCGGAAAGGATGCTGGGATACCCGGCAGCGGAGGTGATCGGCCATTTGACAGCCGACTGTTTCCACGACCCCGTCGAACTGGCACAGTATGCCGCCGAACTTTCGGCAATTGCCAGAAAAACAGTACGTGCCGGGTTTGATGTATTCATCACAGAGACAAAGCTGAAACTGCCAAACACCCGTGAATGGACCTACATCAGGAGGGACGGATCCAGGTTCCCGGTAAAACTGACCATCTCCCCCTTTGAAAATGCTGACGGAATTATCCAGGGCTATATCGGCATTGCCATTGATTTCACCCAGGAAAAGCTTGCCCTGGAGAAGATCCGCCTGAGTGAGGAACAGTTTCACAACATGTTCCGAAACCATGCGGCAATCATGCTCCTTGTCAATCCGGAAACGGGAAATATTGTCGATGCGAACAATGCCGCCGATACATTTTTCGGGTTTGACCCCGGATATCTCAAGCAGGCCAACCTTTCCGACATCAACATCCTGAAACAGGAATTTCTGGTGAAAAACATGCAGCAGGCGCTCAGGGGCGAAATGAACTATTTCATCTCTCCTTATAAACTTGCCAGCGGCAGGGTAAGGACGGTGGAGGTGAGAACCTCGCCTGTTGAAGGAAAAAGCGGGACGCTGCTCTTCTCGGTTATTAATGATATCACCGAACGGATCGAGGCCGAGGAGGCTTTGCTGAAATCGGAGGAAAAATACAGGATCGTGGCCGACAACACCTATGACTGGGAATTCTGGCAGGCGCCCGATGAGCGGTTTATCTACCAGTCTCCCTCCTGCCGCAGGATTACGGGATACGATGCCAACGAGTTTTACCGGAACAACCAGCTGTTTGTCTCGATGATCCATCCGGAAGACCTGGACAGGTTCCTGGAACATCAGCAGAAGGTAATGACCAGTTCTGAGCCGGAGTCCATGGAATTCAGGATTATCACAAGCGACGGAACGCTGAAATGGATCGACCACGGATGCCTCCCGGTGTTTGACGACCATGGCAATTTCCTCGGTATTCGCGGGAGCATCAGGGATATCACAGAACGAAAACTGGCAGTGGAACGTTTGCAGGTTAGAGAGGCAGAGAACAGGGCGATCGTCAATGCGGTTCCCGACCTGTTGTTCAGGCTGGACAGGAACGGTGTTTTTCTCGACTACAAGAGCAGTGAACCAGAATACCTCAATGTTCCCCAGGATGCGATAATCGGGGGATCCGTCACGGAACTCCTCCCTGAGAATATGACAGGAATGATGCTGCAGGCACTGGAACAAAGTTTCAACAGCCCGGGGCCTGTCACGTTTGAATATACGCTGCTGATGGGAAATAAATCCCGTTACTTCGAAAACCGGGTTGCCAGGATAACGGATAATGAGGCTTTGGTCATCATCAGGGATGTCACCGATCAGAAAATCGTATTGAATGAATTGAAAATGCACAATGCAGCATTTGAATCTTTTGCACTGGCCATCATCATCACCGATATTGACGGAATTATAACCTGGGCCAACAAAAGTTTCACCACCCTGTCGGGTTACCGCATGGATGAGATCATCGGGCATTCCACGAGGGAGCTGATGAAATCGGGTAAAATGGAGATGCCGTTTTACGATGACATGTGGAATACGATCCTCGACAACAAAGTCTGGAGCGGGGAGCTGATCAACAGGAAAAAGGACGACACTGTTTATTGGGAAGAGATGACAATTTCACCGCTGCACAATCCTTCCGGCATTATAACAGGTTTTATTGCCATTAAAATCGATATCACGGGGCGTAAGCATATGGAGCAGGCGCTGCGCGAAAGCGAGGCCCGGTGGGGTTTTGCGCTGGAGGGCTCAGGCGACGGCGTTTGGGATTTGAACCTGGTGACGAACGAGGTGTTTTATTCCGACTCCTGGATCAGGATGCTGGGTTATGAACCCGGTGAATTCCCTTTCACTGTCGATGAATGGGATAAACATATCCACCCCGACGACCATGACCGGGTGTATTCCTCCCTGAATGAATACATAAACGGGAAACTTCCGAATTACAACCTGGAATACAGGCTTTTATGCAAGAACGGGGTCTACAAGTGGATCCTCACCCGCGGCAAACTGATCGCGGAGCAGCCGGGCCATAAACCCGTACGGATGATCGGGACCCACACCGACATCACCGAGCGGATCAACCTGGAACAAACCCTCCGGGAGTCGGTCGCCAAGGAAAAGGAGCTTAACAGCCTGAAATCAAAATTCATATCGGTTGCATCCCATGAATTCAAAACCCCTCTTGCCACGATCATGGCAACAAACGAGACCCTGAAATATTACAGGGACCGGATGACCCGGGAGGAACAGGATCAAAGGATCTCCAACATCAATACCCAGGTCGAATACCTGAACACCATCATTGAAGAGCTGTTGCAGTTGTCGAGAATCCAGACAAAGGAGTTGGTCATTGAACCGCAGCCATTCGACCTCGTCGCCCTGCTGGCCGAAATGACCGCCGAATTCAACGACCATCCCGGCGAAGAAACCAGGCTGCAGTTCCATTGCGATGAACAGTCCCTCGAGGTGTTACTGGATAAAAAAATGATCCGGCAGGCGTTGACAAACCTGGTTTCAAATGCGTTCAAATATTCCGATCCCCTCACAAAAGTCACGATGCGGCTCCATCTTAACCAGGATTTCTTTGAACTCCGCATTGCCGACAAAGGGATCGGGATTCCACCAGAAGATATAAAACACCTCTTTAAACCTTTCTACCGTGCTTCGAATGTAGGCATGGTTTCCGGCACCGGGCTTGGCCTTAACATCGTGCAGGAGATCATCGGGAAACATGGCGGGAAAATCGAACTTACCAGCAAACTGAACGAAGGGACCGAAATTATCATTCATCTTCCCGTTACCGCAGAACAACCATGAACAAACCTGGTCCGGAACACGAAATCCCGTCCATGGAGGCGGCAGCGACTTATCCTCCCCGGCCGGACCAGATAATCCAAAGTTTTTTAACTTTATCCCCCTTTTAACCCTCAATTTTTTCCTGCTATGACTAAAATACTGGTAATTGAAGACGAAACTATGCTGAGAGAGTCGATCCGGGATATATTGGGATATGAAGGGTTTACCGTACTGGAGGCCGGGGATGGAAAAGCCGGGATAGACATGGCCCTGCTCCATACGCCCGACCTTATCTTATGCGATATCCTGCTGCCGGTAATGGATGGCTACGAGGTATTAAAAAAAATCCAATCGCATGAACACCTGAAACTTACTCCCTTCATCTATATCACGGCACTCACCAAGAAATCGAACATCAGGTCGGGAATGGAGCTGGGAGCCGATGATTACATCACGAAACCGTTTAACAGGGCCGATTTGCTGAAATCCATATCGGCCCGGCTCGAGAAAGCGACCATCGTCAGGGAAAAGGATGCACATCTTGCCACCCTCGAAACGATTAACCGCGAGCTGAGTGATTATGCCTCCTTTGTTTCACACGACCTGAAAATGCCATTGCGGTTGATCGACATGTACGCCCAGATCCTGGCGAACGAATATGGGACCCTGCTGGGGAAGGATGGCATGAAATACCTGCTCGTCATCCGGGAGAATACAGGAAAGATGGTTACCCTGATCGACGGGATGCTTACCTTTGCCCGCCAGCGGAAAACGGGGTTACGCCGGTCGGTCGTCAACATGAAAAAACTGGTACAATCCATCATTGATGCAGGCAGCCAGCCTGATCAGGCGCAACGGGTTGCCTTTACCCTGTCAGAACTGCACAATTGCTCCTGCGACAGGACCATGATGCGGCAGGTGCTGTCAAACCTGATCTCCAATGCCATCAAGTTCAGCAGCAAAAGGGATCACCCGGCCGTCGAAATCGGTTCCTTTGTGAAAGATGAAGAGATCGTCTATTTTGTCAGGGATAACGGGGTCGGGATGGATATGAGAGACGAAAAAAAATTGTTCGGACTATTCAACAGGCTCCATCCTGAAAGCGAATTCGACGGGATCGGCGTCGGCCTGGCCATCGTAAAGGATATTATAGAAAAACACCAGGGCCGCGTCTGGGCTGAAAGCGCCGTAAACGAAGGGGCTACCTTTTACTTCACCGTGCCGCCAAAGCAGGCGATCAGGTGACTTTCGTCAGGTTGTTGCGGATGGCATATCGGACCAGTTCCGTGTTGTTATGGATATACAGCTTTTTATAGATATTCGATTTATGCACCTGGATAGTCTGAATGCTCAGGCTGAGGATCTTACTGATCTCGGTGGCCGTATGACCATCGGCAAACAGGGAAACAATCTGTTTCTGCCGTTGCGTGAGCGCCTCCTTTTCCCGGTGTTTGTTCTGCCCGTTGACATTGTCAACCACGTAGGAACTGATCTTTTCCGCGATCTCCCCTTTAAACCAGGTGCCCCCGTTGTATAAGGCCTTTACCGCCTGGATCATCTCCTGCGATTTGGCCATCTTGTTGAGGTAACACCTCACGCCGGCATTGATCGCTTCAAAGATATGCTCCTTGTCGTTGAACATGCTTAACAACATCACGGGCATGGTGGGGAACTGCTTCAGGATCTCCTTGGTTCCATAAATACCATTGTAAATCGGCATGTCATAATCCATGATCACCACATCGGGATCATATACACCCGCTTTGATGGCGGCAGCAAGGCCATTGTCAGCCTCCTCGACAAATTCAATTTCCGGATCTTCCAGGATTAATTTTTTCAATCCTTCCCGAAACATGGTATGATCATCAACCAGTAGAACTTTAATCATATAGGCCAGATTTTAAATTCTATTTCAAACATACGACATAATACCAATAAAACATAAAACATGAGAATATTTTTCCTGAATATTGCTTTTTTCCTTACATGATCATGAGGGGACCGGTCGGCAGGTCTGCTGCATGCCAAAGCCGTCAACGCTCGGTAAGGTCCGGACCGGCATAAGAAAAAACCGTATCCCCCCCGCCCTGCCCTGAAGAGCATGTACCACGGAACAAAGGTTCGTCCTCAATCTGTCGCCATTGCTTGCCCTGTATTCAAATTTGTTTATTTTTGCAATACACATCGCTACAATCCATCGATTATTCACGAACAACCTACCAATCATGTTTAAAGGACATCCAAAAGGGCTCTATGTGGCATTTTTTGCCAACATGGGCGAACGCTTCGGTTATTACACCATGCTGGCGATTTTCGTATTGTATCTGCAATCGAAGTTTGGCTGGTCGACCACCCAGACTGGCCATGTTTATGGCTTTTTCCTGTTTGGCATCTATTTCCTGCCCCTGCTGGGCGGTATCATTGCCGACAATGTGCTGGGATACGGCAAGACGATCCTGCTCGGGATCATCGTCATGTTTTCGGGATACGCCCTGCTGGCCTGGCCGGGTACGGGCGAAACGTTCATTTATGTCGCACTGGGGGTCATTTCGCTGGGGACCGGGCTTTTTAAGGGCAATCTGCAGGCCCTGGTCGGGAACATGTATGACGATGCGAAATACAGCAAACTCAGGGATTCGGCCTTCAGCCTGTTCTACATGGGGATCAACATCGGCGCCTTTTTCGCCCCGAGCGCTGCCGGCGGGATGCGGAACTTCATCCTTGGCAGGAGCGGATTTACCTACGATTCGGCCATTCCCGACCTCGCCCATAAGTTTTTAAACAAGACCCTTGAAAACACCGCCCAGCTGGAACAGTTCGCCCACACCCAGGCCGGCGGAAGGTACACCGACCTGCATGAATTCTGCACCCAGTACATTGCCAGTATCAGCCAGGCCTACAATGCAGGCTTTGCCGTGGCTGCCCTGAGTATGGTCGCTTCGCTGGTGATTTTCATCGGGTTCAGGAAATATTACAAATCGGCCGACGTAACCCATAAACAGCAAAAGGCCGCCCACTCGCCTAACCTCATTGAGCTGACCCCGAAACAGACGAAGGACAGGCTCGTCGCCCTTGGCCTGGTGTTCGTGGTGGTGATGTTCTTCTGGATGGCCTTCCACCAGAATGGCTTCACCCTGACCATTTTTGCAAGAGACTATACCGTTTCATCGGTTTCACAGGGATCGGCCGTTATCTTTAACCTGGCGACCTTCCTGCCATTGCTGATCGGCATCCTGGGCCTCGTCTTATTACTGGGAAAAGGCAATTCAACAAAGACAAAATTCATCGGCGGCTTCGTAGCCCTGGGTTCCATCATCGTGGCATTTTTCACCATCCGCATGCTGCAGCCCGAAGGAAACAAGATCTCCCCCGAGATCTTCCAGCAATTCAACCCGATCTTCATCGTATTTATCACGCCTGTCATCCTGGGCTTCTTCGCATACCTGCAAAAACACGGCAAAGAGCCCTCCTCCCCCAAGAAAATCGGGATCGGCATGCTGATCACCGCGGCCGGTTTCCTGGTCATGGTGCTGGCCTCGCAGGGGCTGATGAGCCCTGCCGAACTGGCTGTCAAAGGGGGCGTTTCCGACACTCTTCGTTCGCCCTACTGGCTGATCGGCACCTATTTCACCCTCACCATTGCTGAACTTTTCCTCAGCCCGATCGGCATTTCTTTCGTGTCGAAGGTCACCCCCCCCCAATTCAAGGGACTTGCCCAGGGCGGGTGGTTCGGCGCCACGGCCATCGGCAACCTGATGGCAGGATTTATAGGCCCCTTCTGGGATAAATGGCAGCTGTGGCAGTTTTTCATGCTGCTGGTGGGGTTGACGATTTTATCTGCCGTGTTCATCTTTTCTATCCTCAAACGGCTTGAACGCGCGACAACCAGCTAAACAGGTACCGTTATCCCTGATTTGATCTGACGCCCCTGGTGAAAACCCGGGGCGTCAGTACGAAACCTTATGCCAGACCCGACACCATTTCCCTGGGGGCATCCCCGCCGGTTTAATTCATACACCGAGCATATCCGCCGGACCTTTGGCGGCAGGATGCAGAAGGTGGTGGTGGATGCCGGCTTTACCTGCCCGAACCGCGACGGGACGAAGGGATTTGGCGGTTGTACCTACTGCAACAACGATGCCTTCAACCCCTCCTACTGCAACCCTGTGGAGCCGCTTCACTACCAGATAGCAAAAGGCATTGAATTCCATACGGTTCGCTATCGCAGGGCTACAAAATACCTGGTCTATTTCCAGCCCTACAGCAACACTTACGCACCCCTGCCGCGCCTGAAGGAGCTGTATGAAAAGGCCCTGGAATACCCCGGGGTTGTGGGGCTGGTGATCGGTACGCGTCCCGACTGCATCGACGACCCTACGCTGGAGTACCTGCAGCAGCTATCCGAAAAATATTTTATCCAGGTTGAATATGGCGTTGAATCCTGCTCTGATCAAACCCTGGAACGGATCAACAGGCAGCACGGGTTTGCCCTGAGCGAACAGGTCATCCGCAAGACCCACGCCATGGGCATCAACACGGGCGCCCACTTCATCTTCGGCCTGCCCGGGGAATCCTTCGACCATATGCTGTCAACCGCTGCCACCATCTCCTCCCTGCCCCTCGATACGATCAAGTTCCACCAGCTTCAGATCGTGAGCGGGACCGCGATGGAACGAGATTTCAGGGAACACCCCGGCGATTTTCACCAATTCAGCCTTGAGGGGTATATCGGGTTTATAGTCAGGTTTATTGAACGACTGAGCCCCGCCGTGGTAATTGAACGGTTTTCGGGTGAAATCCCGCCACGCTTCATGGAGCCGCTATCTTCAACCGCGACGGGGATCTCCGCGGCTGAAGGTGATTCTGCTGCTCTCACGCCGCATCCCCAGCGGTGGGGATTGATCCGTTATGATGCCGTGTTACGTATGACTGAAAAGGAACTGGAGCGCCAAAATACCTGGCAGGGGAAACATTATCAGATATGAATCGACACATTGGATGCCATGACCGCCCTGGAGATCGCAGTCTGCAATAATTTTATAACCTCTTCCGCCTCGGTCCTGGGCTTTTTAAACTGGGTTATTTCATTTATTTTCCCGCGCAGTTTCAGGTATTGGATAAAACCGCCGAAATTCTTCCTCACCATCTTGCAGTTGTTCATCACCACAAGCAGCATCACATCTTCATCGGTAAGGTTCTTGTCAGTAACTATTTTTTCGTAGATCTCCTCCTGCAGCTTCCGCTTCAGCTCCGTATTGACCAATGGAAACTTCGTCTGGTAAAAGACCATCATCAGACTGTATTCCTCCTTTGCAATAACCTGGTTTTGGATCAGTTGCTTTAATATGGTTTTGCGAAGCAGCAGCTTTTTATAGACAATCCGCTGGATCCATGAACGAAGGCTGCGTGATTTTTTGGAGGATTTTATCAGGTTGAGGACCCTGTCAAGCACTACGTTATCGGTCGTCTTCGGATCGATTACCACTATTTCGTCATTCACAAAGCCAATTCTTCCCTTTTGCTGAAGTTCAAACAGTATCGCACCGGTTAACCCGAACTTGATCTTATGCTCAGCAGTTCCAAACCATCCTTTATCATCGAGGGCCAGAAGAACAATTTTCTGAAGAAAAGTCAATTCCATCTTTTTTTTGATTTACCATCCATCTACCGGAAAACTATTTCCGCGATAAAAATAGATAAAAATTCTCTGTAAAAGCAACTAATTAAACGTCCCGCCCAGGTAAAGTTTGGTTTTTTCCATTTTCGGATTCTCAAAAACCTCATTGACAGTGCCCTGCTCAATCACATCGCCCATATACATAAACACCACATTGTCGGCAATGCGCCTGGCCTGCCGAAGCACATGGGTCACCAACACGATGGTGTAATCCTTTTTCAGCCTGATGAAACTCTCCTCGATCACCTGGCTCGAGATCGGGTCGAGGGCAGAGGTCGGCTCATCGGCCAGGATAATCTCGGGGTTCACCGCGAGTCCGCGGGCCAGGCAAAGCCGCTGCTGCTGGCCTATTGAAAGCCTTGATGCCGGCTCACGCAACCGGTTCCTGATCTCATCCCAAAGATTGGCCTCCTGAAGGTAGTGCACGACCAGTTTATGGATCTCCCTGCGGTTTTTGATTCCCCGCAACTTCAGGGCGTAGGAGATATTGTTGTAGATGGTCATAGGCAGCGGGTAGGGACGTTGCGACAAGAGTCCCATCTGCTGCCTCAGCTTATAAATATCCTCCCTTGCAGCCAGGATGTTCTTGTCGTCAATGACAATTTTACCGGTAACCTTCAACTCGGGATAGAGATCGGTGAGCCGGTTAAGGCACTTCAGCAGGGTGGTTTTACCGCACCCCGAAGGTCCCAGGATAACCGTGATTTTATTCCTGGGGATTTCGATATTGATATCCCTTAGAATTTGGGTCTTCCCGGCAAAAACATTCAGGTCCCTGATCTCTATTTTCGTTGTATTCTCCATTCACTGACCGCTGCTAAAAATTGATTTTTGTTTTATGGTATCGTTTTCCAATGCCACGAGAGAACAAACTTACGATTAAAATGATTAGGGTAAGCACCAGGGCCGACGCATAGGCCCTGTTTTGCACCTCCGGCACAGGGGAAGAGAGCTGGAAGAAGATCGACAATGGCAGGGTGGCAACAGGTTCCAGCAACCCGTTTGGCAGGTGATCGGTGTAGCCCGCCGTAAAAAGAACCGCAGCCGCATCGCCGATGGCCCGGCCAAATGACAGCAACACCGCGGTGATGATCCCCGAGATTGACTGCCTTGTAAATATCTTGAAGGCAATTTCCGACTTATTTGCCCCCAGCGAATAGGCGGCCTCCTGGAGCCCGATGGGAACCGTTCGGAGGATCTCATCCATCGACCTGATCATGATCGGCAGGATAAACAGGGTCACGGTAAGGATCCCAGCAAGCAGCGAGGTCTGCAGGCCAAAAAAGATCATCAGGGAAAAACCAAAGGCGCCATAAACGATCGAGGGAATTCCCCAAACAAGATCAAGCAGGAACCTGATCACATCGATCACCTTTTTTTGCCGGATCAGGAAGACATTCATATAGAGCGCCACCGGCATCCCGATGAAAAAGGCCAGCAAGGTGGCGCCGAATGCCAGGGTGAGGGACCCCAGGATTGCATTGAGGATTCCGCCGCCTTTACCATAATAATAACCTCCGTGGGGAACCTGGGTCAGCATTTCCCAGGATATGGAGCGGATCCCCTTCTCGAAGATGCTGTAAATGATCAGCGCCAGCACCGCAAAGATGAAGAAGGTCGCGATGATCATCAGCAACTTGAAGAACTTTTCCTCTATTTTCTGGGCCCTTGTCAATGATCAGTATTTGTTGTAGCGTACAATAAAAAAATGCATGATGAGGTTAAAGAACAGCGATACGGCAAGAAGCAGCAGGGCTGCAAACATCAGGGCCGAATCGTATTTCGGAATGGAAAGCATCTCCCCGTAATTGTTTGCAATCAGGGCCGGCAGGGTATAGCCGGGATCAAATACGCTCTTTGGCAGGCGCACCACGTTGCCCACAACCATCAGTACCGCCATGGTTTCGCCGAAGGCGCGGGCCAGGCCAAATCCGAACGCGGCGATGATCCCGGGAAGGGCCTTTTTAAGCAGGACATGCTTGATCGTCTGCCATTCGGTGGCGCCCAGCGACAGCGCCGACTCCTTCAATTCCATCGGGATGGCCCTGAATATCTCGATCAGGATGTTGAGCACAAAGGGGATGATCATGATCGACAGCACGAAGGAGGCTGCCAGGATGCTGTAGCCCATGGTCTTCGCTCCGACCCACGGACCGAGATACCTTGAAATAAAGGGGACAATCACCAGGATTCCCCACAATCCATAAACAACGGATGGAATTCCCGCCAGGATGTCGATGGCGGGATGCATGATCCGCAGAAAGAATTTCTTGGTGTACTGGGTAACATAAATTGCCGTAAGCAGGCAAACGGGCGCCGTGATCAGCATGGCCACCAGCGTAACCCAAACCGACCCTACGATAAACGGATAAAACCCGAATTTTCCGGCCGAGGGGCGCCAGGTCTTTGAAAATATCAGTTCAGCCAGCGAATTGTCGTGCAACAGCAGCACCGACTTCAGGTAGAGCCCGATGAACAGCAGGAACGGCAAAAAAGCAACCACCAACAAGCTGATGATCATCCATGTATAATTGATGGCATGACGTTGTTCGCGGTTGAGAAGGTACATCCTATTTCAGCTTTTGCAATTCAGAAGTAACCTGTTCAGGTTTGATGGTCACATAGCCCGCTTCATTGACAAACTTCTGTCCATCCGAAAGCAGCCATTGCAGGAAATTCAAAACCAGTTTATTGGTGGGTTTGCCCCCTGAGACCAGGTAGAGGTCGCGGGCCGGCGGCGAGGGATACCTGCCATCATTGATGGCTTGCATCACCTTATCGATATTGTCGTAAAAGTTCTCCTCCGGGTCGATTTTGCCGTTGCCGTTAAGGTCGATGGGTACCACCGCGAGTCCCGGGTAAATTTTCCGGCTCTGCATTTCGTAAACAAACCCCAGGTTGTTGTACCCGATGGCACCAGCATTCTTCCTGACTGCGTCAGCCACACCGGGATCGCCATTGACGCCCAGTCCAAGGATATCCTCCTGTTTCTTGTTGTTCAGGTATTTGGCCCACATGTCGGCAGCCCCGCAGGCATCGGAGCGGGTAAAGACCTGCAAATCGGCCCTGGAATTATTCCCGGCAGCCTGGCCCCATGTTTTGATATTGCCGCTGATGAAGATATCATAGAACTTCTCCTTCGTCAGCCCCCTGGCCTTAAGGTCGGCCAGGACCGGGTTGCCGGCATTGATGGTAGGCAGAACGGCATCCTTGGCGATGGCGATCCACCAGGCGCCCCTTGCCTGCTCTTCAGGGCTTACCGCCTTGGAATACATTCCCAGGTCGACCATTTTGTTGAGGGCATCGGTCATCCCCTTGCCAGCGCCACCGGCAGAGACGTTGATGGTAACCCTGGGATGGAGTTTCTGGAAAACCTCGGCACATTTAACCACCAGCGGATAGAGGGCAAATGCGCCCGAAATGGTGATCTTCCCCTTTAGGGTATCCCCTCCCGCGGTATTATTCCCCGGCTGGTTACAGGATGGGAAAATGGTCGCCGAAAGCATTCCGGCGAACAGGATCGAAATAAATATCAGGCTCTTAAGCTTCATCGGTCTGTGGTTTTAACAAAGTAAAGTTAAATCATTCTGTTGGTTCCTGAAGCAGGGAGGAAAAAAATATTAGGTTACTCGGCTAAAAAGTGGTTGATGATATCCTCCACTCTCACTCCTTCGGCTTCTGCTTTATAGTTCCGGACGATCCGGTGCCGTAGCACCGAAGTGGCCACCGCTCTTACATCTTCGATGTCGGGGGAATATTTCCCGTTGAGTACGGCATGGCATTTGGCGCCCAAGATGAGATACTGCGATGCCCTCGGGCCTGCGCCCCACGTCAGGTAATCGTTGGCCCACGATTTGATTTTACCGGGTTTGGGACGGGTCAGGGAGACCAGGTTGACGGCATAATGGAATACATTGTCGGGAACAGGTACCTTGCGGATCAGGTTTTGAAAAAACAGGATCTCTTCAGCGGTCAGCACCACCGAAGGCAAAACAGTCTTTTCGGTGGTGGTTGCCTTCACAATCCTGACCTCCTCCTCAAACGAGGGATAATCAAGCCAGATATTGAACATGAAGCGGTCCAGCTGGGCTTCCGGTAACGGATAGGTGCCCTCCTGTTCGATCGGGTTCTGGGTAGCCAGCACGAAAAAGGGCTCCTCCAGGTGGTAACTTGTGCCTGCCACCGTAACAGCCTTTTCCTGCATGGCTTCCAATAAGGCCGACTGGGTTTTTGGCGGGGTCCGGTTAATCTCATCCGCCAGGATGATATTGGCAAAAACTGGTCCCTTGATGAACCTGAAATGACGGTTTTCATCGAGGATCTCGGTACCGATGATATCGGAAGGCATCAGGTCGGGTGTAAACTGAATCCTGTGATAACTCAACCCGAGCGCCTGCGACAGGGTATTCACCATCAATGTCTTTGCCAGGCCGGGCACGCCTACCAGCAAACAGTGTCCCTTGCAGAAGATGGCAATCAAAAGATTTTTCACCACCTCATCCTGACCCACGATAACTTTGGAAATTTCAGCTTTTAAAAGGGAATATTTTTCAACAAGTGCATCAACTGCCTGAACATCCGACGAAAACTGCATGATTTAGCTATTTAGTTTTTGATCCATTGACGCTGAAAGGTACATTGTGTGAAATTGCCCATGATGGCCACATAGGTTTTTTTCAACTTCATGGTGATCCAGTCATCCACCATGGTGTTTTTTTTCTTTTCCAGCGCCACTTCCTGGATTCGCGCATAGTCCTGTTCCAGGTTCGCCTTGTGGGGACTGGTGCGCGATTTAAGGTAATAAATACGGTAGTCCTGCTTTCCCCGTTCGGTGGTCAGCACGGGGGCCGACAGGTCACCGACCTTCAGCTTGTCGATCACAAAGAAGATCTTGGCATCGATCTGGCTCGTTTCGAATTTGCTGTTCCCGGTCACGGGATTCACCATCAGGCCGCCGCTGTTCTTCCCGGGATCATCGGAATAATAGACCACGGCCTGGTCGAAGGTCATCTTCTTTTTTTCGATCAGGGAGGCAACGCTGTCGAGAAAGACCTTTGCCTTTGTCAGGTTTACCAGCGCCACTTTGGGCTGCAGCAGGATATGCCTCACGTTGATATATTCACCGCGGCGTTCAATCATCTGGATGAGGTGAAAGCCATCCTCGGTCTCGACGGTTTCAGAAACCTCGCCGGGTTTCAGTTTGAAGGCTGCCGCTTCGAATTCAGGGCGCATCTCACCTCTCTTGAACATGCCGAGTTCGCCTCCCTGCTTGGAGGAACCCGGGTCTTCGGAATAAAGGACGGCGAGCGTGCTGAAATCATCTCCCTTGGCAAACCGTTCCCTGAATCCCTTTAATTTATCCCTGACTACCTGTTTCTCTGCATCGCCGATTTCAGGCTGCTTTACAATCATGCCGATCTCCAGTTCAGAATTGATCAGTGGGATGCTGTCCTTGGGAAGCTTTTTAAAATAGGCCTTCACCTCGGATGGCGTGATCGAAGCATCCTTGGTGATCTTCCGCTGCTCCTCATCGGTCAGCATCGTCTCCTTGATCATATCCCTGAAATCGTTCTTGATCTCGAGCAGCGACTTCCCGAAATGTTCCTCCAGCCGCTCCGGCGTACCGGCCTGGGAGATGAAGTAACGCATCCTCCGGTCCATTTCCATTTCAACCTGGGTGTCGGAGATCTTGATACTGTCAACCTGCGCCTGGTGCAGCAACAGCTTCTGAAGCATCAGGTTTTCAAAAATCTGGCATTTGAGCTTCGTGGCCGTTCCCAGGATATTTCCCTGGCTGCGGACCTGCAGGTATTGATTCTCGATATCGGATTTCAGAATGACATTCCCCCCAACGACAGCCACCAGGCCATCCACGACGGTGTCGTTCTGTGACCGGGCCATCTTGGGCATCATAGCTGCCGAGGTAAGAATAATAAAAACCAGTAAAAGGTGCAGAATTTTCATTGTTTATAATTTTGGGATCATGATCCCATTAATAGATTTCGAAGACATTTTTCTTTTGTGCATTGGCAAAGATAAAATCCTGCATACGGCTGATCAGTTCAATCTTACGCTTGTTAAGGATGATATCGCGGATTCTCTGTTTTTCAAAACTCAGCGGCGAGGTGGATTCCTTGATCTTGAAATCCTTAAATCTAACCAGGTAAACAAACAGCGAATCCTGGTATTCAAGCTCCCGGTGATTTTTCAGGAAATCCTCCTGGTTGTATGATTTAATAGGGATCTGCTTAAGCAGGTCGCTGAACAACAACCAATTTTGATTATCCAAAAAATAATCGGATGCCTGTTTTTCACAAAGATCGGCAAGTTTGTTTTTATCGTCCTGATTATCGGAACTCAGCAGTTTTTTTATCTGCTTCGACCAGGCCGATTTCAACGGCAGTTTCACATACTGAATCTGCACGATGTTATCTTTCAGCAAAAAATTCTGCTGGTTGGCGTCATAATAATTCTGGATCTCCTCATCCGTCACCAGGGTATCCAGGGTTTGCCTGACCAGCGCATTTTCATATTCATAGATGGTTAGCGAATTCTTGTAGTTTTCAAGCTGTTTCGTGAAATCGAGCTGTGAACTGGTCAGGTTTTTCTGGGCCTGCTGCAGGATAAGCCGCTGGCGGATCCAGTTTTCAATAAACCCGCGTGTGATCACAAGACTGTCCTTGGCCAGCGTGCCGGGGGTTACAATCCCCTTTACATCCGATTCATAAAGATAGTCATTGTAGACCCTTGCTAAAACCCGCTCTGTTTTTTTTTTGAAAAAGGAGGAGCAGGAGGCAGCAAGAATTAAAAGGAAAATAAGTGTTTTATTCAATGGACGCTATTTAATTTTTGCAAGCACATCCCGTTTGACCTCAACCGGGTATTTGGCTCTCAATGACAGAATCCATTCTTTTTCAAGGAAATTCTGGTAGTCGGCCGTGATGAGTCCGCGGGCTTCGTGGAGCTCCTTCACTTCAGGTTTCAACACCTTCCTGACGTTGACAAACACGGTGGTTCCATTGCTTACCAGGTCGTGTGACAAGCCGGGTACCCAGGCAATCGTGTCGATCACCCTGTTTTCCTTGTGGCTGAATTTGGCAGTTTCAATGGTCAGTATCTTTAACGTATCGCCATTGATCTCCTTCAGCAGGTCGGTGTCGGATAATCCCGACTGGATAAAGTTCTTGACTTTCTGGACCAATTTAGCATCCTTGACGGTATAGATACTGGCATCAAGGCGGTTGTCCCACATGTAGTTGTTCTTGTTTTTCTGGTAAAAGTCCTTGAGGCCCACGGTATCTTTAACTGCTTTTGACCATACCTTCTGGTCGGTAAGGTCAAAGAGGAGAATCCCGTCGCGGTATTCGGTCATCAGCGCCTTAAATTCAGGATATTTGGACTCGAGCTGTGAATTTTCCCATTTCAGGAGGCTTTCATCAACAAACTCGGAATACTGTTTGTTCACGTAATAGTCGATCTTCATTTTATCCTGCTTATGCTGGTTTGTGGCAAGGAAGTCGGCAAAATCCTTTTGTAAAAAGGACATGTTGCCAACCTTGCAGAGCACCTTTGTAAGATCCTTAGCCTGTGACGCCTGCCATTTTCCGAAAAAGATGCTGTCGGTAACCACCTTGTAGAATTCTTTGAGGGCTTCCTGGTTGTCGGTTACCGGGTAATCCTTGCGGATCCGGGCAAGCACAACCGCGCGGGTCTGGTTTCCGCGGCTGTCTTTAATGACTTTTTGTTTCAGTTCAGCCTTTTCCTCATCAAGTGTCCGGGTGGTTTTTTTCTCGATCAGTTTAACGATATGCCAGCCATAAGGTGTCAGGATTGGTTTGGTATAATCGCCGGCATTATTCAGTGAATAGATGGCATCCACGAATTCAGGGACCATCCTGTTAACGCCGAAGGCTGGCAACACGCCACCCTTGGCGGCCGAGCCCTTGTCTTCGGAATTGGCCTTTACCAGATCTTCAAAGTTTCCGCCGGCAACCAAACGCTGGTAGACGGAATCGATACGCTTGTGGACCCTTGCTGAATCCTCGCTGGTAGCGCTTTTAGGAATACTCATAAAGATATGGGCAACGGTAACCTTGCCCAAAGCAGGCCGGCGGGCTGTCACCTTGATCAGGTGATAGCCATATTCGGTATGCACCAGGCTGGACACCTTCCCTACTTCGGTATTATAAGCCCCGTTTTCAAAGGGATATACCATGTCAAACACGGCAAAAAAGCCAAGATCACCGTGGTTGCCTTTCAGGAAAGGATGCTGCTGGTTGGCTTCGCGATCCTTGGCCGAGGGATCTTCGGAGAATTCGGTTGCGAGCGCTTCAAACGATTCGCCCTTTAACAGTTTTTCCCTGACCGACATGGCTTTGTTGTAGGCGGCTAGGGTATCTTCAGGAGTGGGTTCAGGTTTCAGCCGGAAGAAGATATGGCTGGCGCGGAGATCGGTTTTCCCGCGTTCATAGGCCTCCTGGATCAGATGGTTAAGGGTAGCCTCATCGGTAAAATAGGGTTTTGCAAGCTGATCACGGTAACCGTTGAGCTCATTGCGGAAAGAGCTGACGGTATCGAGTCCGAGTTCCTCTGCCTGCCTGACCTTAAGTTTGAAATTGATGAACAGGTCAAGGTACTCTTCCAATGACTTTTTATCAATAGTTTCGCCCTTGATATTATTTTTCTGGTATATGTTCATAAATTCCCCTACCTGAACCGGCTTCCCGGCAATGGTCATGAGCACTTCCTCATTTTTAACCTGGGCAGATGCCGTAATAAACGAGACGAGTAATAAAAGCGACAGTACAATTTTTCCTTTCAGGCTATTCATTTTTTAACGGTATTTTAGTTCGACAATTAGACTAACGACAAGAATCCTAATTAATTTTATTTGAAAATATTATTGGTTTATAAACCGTTTACCTGCTGTAATTGGGTGCTTCACTGATGATGGTAACATCGTGCGGATGGCTTTCGGCAACACCGGCTGCAGAAATTTTGATAAACTTGGCCTGTTGCAGGTTGCCGATGGTCTGCGACCCGGTATAGCCCATGCCCGCCTTAAGGCCTCCAACCATCTGGTAGATTACCTCTGAAAGAGAGCCCTTGTAGGGAACCCTGCCGACGATACCTTCCGGGACAAGCTTCTTGATGTCGTCCTCCACATCCTGGAAATAGCGGTCCTTGGAGCCCTGCTGCATGGCTTCAATAGAGCCCATGCCACGGTATGTCTTGAATTTCCGGCCTTCAAAGATCACGGTTGCTCCGGGCGATTCATCCACGCCGGCGAACAAAGAGCCTGCCATGATCGAATGAGCTCCGCCTGCCAGCGCTTTCACGATGTCGCCGGTATACCTGATGCCGCCATCGGCGATGGCCGGGACACCGCTGCCTTTCAAGGCAGCCGTGACATCATAGATGGCCGAAAGCTGGGGAACCCCGATCCCGGCAATAATGCGGGTAGTACAGATCGATCCGGGACCGATCCCGATCTTGACCCCGTCAACACCCAGTTTGGCCAGGTCCCTGGCTGCCTCGGCCGTGCCGATGTTGCCAATGATCAGGTCCACGTCGGGATAGGCTGCTTTTACGCGCTTAGCCATCTCCATCACGCCGCGCGAATGGCCGTGCGCCGTATCGATCACGATGGCATCCACGTTTTCACGCACCAGGGCGGCAACCCGCTCCAGGGTGTCGGCCGTAACCCCCACCCCTGCTGCTACGCGAAGCCGTCCGAGACTGTCCTTGCAGGCATTCGGCCGCGCCTTGACCTTCAGGATATCCTTGTAGGTGATCAGCCCGATCAGCTTGTTTTGCTTGTCAACAACCGGCAGCTTTTCAATCTTGTGCTGCTGCAGGATCGCCTCGGCCTGTTCGAAATCGGTGAACTCGCTGATGGTGATGACGTTTTTGGTCATCACCTCGGTGACGGGCCTCATATGGTCGCGTTCGAAGCGGAGGTCACGGTTGGTCACGATACCAACCAGTTTGTTATGGTCGTTGGTGACGGGGATGCCGCCGATGCTGAATTCCTTCATCATCGCCAGGGCATCGCCCACGAGGGCATTTTCGCGCAGGGTTACAGGTTGTAGGATCATCCCGTTTTCGGCACGTTTTACCTTTCGTACCTGCAAGGCCTGATCTTCGATCGACATGTTCTTGTGCAAAACGCCGATTCCACCCTCCTGGGCCATGGCAATCGCCATGCGCGATTCGGTCACCGTATCCATGGCAGCCGAAACAATGGGAATATTCAGTCTGATATTTCTGGAAAAGAGGGTGGAAACGTCCACCTCCCGCGGAAGTACTTCGGAATAGGCAGGTACAAGCAACACATCGTCATATGTCAACCCCTCACCCCTGAATTTATCTGAATTTAGGAACATATGTATCAAAATTAAGTGTGCAAATGTACGAAATTTTCTAATTTAAAATGATTATAATAAAAACTGCAGGACCCACTCCCGACCCCCTGCCTGTATGGGCGCAGGGGCCGGAAATGGGTGCTGCCGGGGTCTCAAAAAATCAGGAATCAGGGATATAATTCGCGGTGACATTCGGTACAGAAAAAGGTCTTCCATTTATCCTTGATATCGATCGGATGCTGGAATTCCATCTGGTTGTCGACAGTGGAATACTGCATTTTTCCGGTCGGTCCCTGGGCAATGATGGTATGGCACATGTTGCAGTCCTTGGGAATCACCTTTCCCTTCTCGCTTTTGTGGCGGTCGGAATGGCATCTGAAACAGCCGTCCGACTCCAGGTGGCCGATATGGTTGAGATATTTGTTGGAGGAGGCGCGCATGTAAGGAAACACGTTCAGAGAAAAGGCGCTTTCGATCCCCGCGATGGCCTTGTCGATCAACGGCTTTTGCGATTTATATATGGAAGGATACCCGTGTTTATAAAAATTGTTGATACTGTCGCGGATGTAGGTGAAGGCCGAATCCTGGTTGCTGAAGTTGCCCTTCAGTACATTCATGGCCACCTTTTTGATAAACGGGAGTTCCTGGGGAATATCGCCGGTGAGCATGGCATTGTCAAAATAGACGATAGGCGATTTATAGGAATGCGACGGGCGGTTATGGCAGTCCATGCAGTCCATGACCCGGTGCGGCAGGGTGTCGATTGCCTTTTTATCCAGCATATTATCGGTATCCTGGAAGATCTGAACATCGCCGGTCTTCAGGTTGGTGTACTTTACCCAGGGAATCGATTCCCGGTCCTTGCCCGGGGAGATATATTCAATCCGCATATCGGAGTTGATATGCCAGTGGATACCCTCTTTCAGGCCCAGGGGGCTGTAATTGGGGCCGATCTTCATCAGCATGGAATAGTTGATCTCGGTATTCAGCGAATCGGTAAGATAAACCCGCTGGCTGCGGAGTTTCCTGGCATAGAATTTCTGCGGCCAGTGACAGCGTTCGCAGGTTTCGCGGGCAGGGCGCAGGTTATGGATCGGCGTTTCGATCGGCTGCGAATATTTGTGGAAGATCACCGAATAAACCTGGTATAATCCCGACAGTTTAGACTTCACATACCATCCGGCCCCCTCGCCCACGTGACACTCGACGCAGGCAACGCGTGCATGCGGAGAATGCAGGTAGGTGACATATTCCGGCTCCATCACCTTGTGACAGAGCTTGCCGCAGAACTCAACCGACTCGGTATAGTTGAAGGCCTCATAACTACCCATGGCCGAAACGATCAGGAACATAAAGGTGAAGATCGAAATCATCACCAGCTTCTGCCGCTGGCGGGGAACATTCATGTCGAGAACCGGCCAGCGCTGGCTCGGATCATGCGTTTTTTTACGGTTGATCAGCATCCCGACCGGGATCATCAGTAAACCGATCACCATGATCGTGGGGAGAATGATGTAGGTGAATATCCCGTTATAGGGATTCTGATGTTCGGTCATCAGCGCCTGGACAAATAATACCAGGATGAGAATCAGACTGTTGATGGCAAAAATAAAACCGGTGATACTGATCCAGTTCGAAATGGATTTTGGTAATTTCATATTTGTTTTTAATTTAGAATGTTTCTATTTAACATGCTGTAAATGAGCAGATAAAATTACTCATAATTCTGACAAATCAAAGCGGACTCTCTTTTATTTGTGAAAAAATAAACATGAAATTATTCATGCCTGAAATGCTATTCCCTGGCTTCCACTGATTTATTTTATATTTCCAGAGAATGATTGATCTCAATCATACCGGTTTCCGGATATGTTGGCAAAATCATGTCGTGACCTGTTATGGGACTTTACGGGTAATCGCATAATCAAGAGATACAGAATAATACCCTGAAAAAAGTTATGGATTTTTTTTTACCAGGCTCTTGACATTAGTTCAATATTCATTATATTTACAGGTAAATTCCTAATCCTGTAATTATTATAAAATATCATGGAGGTAATCTTATGAAACGTCATTTAATTAAACACTTGGTTATTTTCTGGATTTTCCTGTTTACAGCCATCAGTTTCCATTCATTCTCACAGGGGAGCGGCACCTTCAGGGCCGTAAACGACACGATCGACCTGTATCCCGGCTTCAACAAGGTATACGACATCCTTGCCAACGACACCATCCCGGCAGGTGACACCATCAGGTTCGTTATTATCAGCAGTCCCGGCGGGCATGTCAGCTGCATGCCGGTTCACGATGCAAGCTGGAAATGGACATTTACCTTCATTATCCACAACTGGGGGAATCCGCCGGTACTGGTTGCAAGGTACAAGTTGTACACGATGACGAATGATACCACCTCGGCTCAGATAATTTACAGGATCCATGACAAAAGTTATGCCTATCTCAATATTAACAATGTCAATGCAAGGTTTAACGCAACCTCCCCGCACTTCTTCTATGAGAATGCGGCATACGAGGTTCCCAAGGGAAGCGGCAAGACCTCGATCTTTTCAAATTCCATCTGGATCGGGGGAAAAGACGCTCAAAAGCGGCTTCATTTCGCCGGCGAGCGTTACCTGCAGGGAGCCGGCGGCCCGGCCGGAGTCTCTCCCGACTTCTATGTCGGCCCGGTAATGGATTCAGCCAACTATTCCATCACCCAGGACACTGCCTGGAGCTACATGTGGAACTTAAAGAAAACGGATATAGATTATCATAAGGCAAACTACAATACGCCGGGATATAAACCCATTCACGACATCCTTACCTGGCCCGGCAACGGCAATACGGCACTGGGACAGGCGCCGAAGCTCGCCCCATTCTTCGACCGCAACGGGGATGGCATTTACAACCCCTATGATGGCGATTATCCCATCATCAGGGGAGACCAGGCCCTCTTCTTCATTTTCAATGACGACAGGGGTATGCATCTTGAATCGGCGGGAAATAAACTCAGAGTTGAGATCCATGGGATGGCCTATGCCTTTGACATGCCCGAAGATTCGGCGCTGAAAAACACCACCTTCCTGAATTACAAATTTTATAACCGTTCGCTGAACACTTACGACAGCACCATGTTCGGAATCTTCACCGATATCGACCTGGGATATGCCATGGATGATTACATTGGTTGCGATGTCGAACGGAACATGTATTTCGGGTACAATGGCACGCCGGTCGATGGCACCGGGCAATCCTACGCATATGGGGCCAATCCCCCCGTGCAATCGGTAACCCTCCTGGCCGGGCCCTTTATGGACCCCGACGGTCTTGACAATCCCCGTTTCGGACCCACCGGCGCCCGTTTGTGCGATTTCAGTGTGAACGGGATCAATTTCGGAGACTCCATCATCGATAACGAACGATACGGTTTACAGCGGTTTATCTACACAAATAATTCGAATGCCGGGGTACCTGGCTATATGACAGATCCCATATACGCACCCGAATATTACAACCTGATGTGCGGAAAATGGAAGGATGGAACGACCATGATCTACGGGGGAAACGGCCACGCAGGATTTGGCGGGTATGGCCCCGAATGCCGGTTTATGTTTCCCGGCGAATCGGACACCCTGAACTGGGGTACCGGTTGCGTGCCTCCCAACGGGCCGAAGAACTGGACGGAAGAAACCGCCGGTAACACTCCGCAAGACATCCGTGGTCTCGGCGTTACCGGGCCCGTTACCTTCAAGCCCGGCGATGTCCAGGATATCGATATCGCCTTCAGCTGGGCCCGCGACTGGGGTCCTAAAACCCCCTCCACTTCACTGGCAAAACTCAGGCAGATGGTCGATATCGTCAACAAGGCCTTTACCACCAACAAGCTCCCCAACGGCAAGCCATTCAATGGCATCAACGACCACAGCGGGGCATATGAAAATATGGTTAAAATTTACCCGAATCCATCGCCGGGGCAGTTTACCATCGACTTTGGCGCGGAACCCATGGCGGGAACCACCCCGGTCAGCATCCTGACAAGCCAGGGAGGCTGTGTTAAAACCATAAACGTTGCCCGTGGCAGCCAGACCGTCCGTGCAGATCTTTCAGATCTCCCAGCGGGCCTTTACCTGGTCTCCTTCCTGACGCGCGATAGCCGGGTTGTTAAAAAGGTCATCATTCTCCATTGATTCGTCGAAAAGCGCTAAACCAGGAAAAATAGTATTATGCGAAAAATTCTGCTGTTCTTCCTGGTAGCGCTCGTTTCTTCCTACCTTCCCGCGCAGGTCATTCCCGACCAGTCGATGCTGATGGCCCATGCCCCGCCTGCCTTCCGGGCCACCTTTAAGACCACGAAGGGCGATTTTACCATCGAGGTGATACGGGCATGGTCACCCCTGGCCGCCGACCGCTTGTACCAGCTGCTGAAAACAGGTTTTTACCAGGGGAACAGCCTCTTCAGGGTTCAGAAGGACTACGTGGTCCAGTTTGGCATCAGCGACCTGAAAGAGGTTAATTTTTTCTGGGACAGGCGTCCCATATATGACGAGCCTGTTGCCGGCCATAACCTTCGCGGCACCCTCTCCTTTGCCCGCGACGGGATGGTAAGCCGCACCACCCAGCTGTTCATCAACATGAAAGATAATTTCAAACTCGACACGGTGGGTTTCAACGGGCTTCACGGCTTCCCTCCCGTAGCCCGGATCATTGCAGGGTTTGAGGTGGCGACCTCGTTCTTTGGCGGTTACGGCTTTGAACCCGCCAACTACCAGGATTCGGTGATGATCCACGGCAACAGCTTCCTGAAGCCGAAATTTCCCGAACTCGACAGGATCCTCGAAACGGTAATCCTCGGCGAATAAAGGCCTATAGCGCCGTAAACTCTGTTTTTACCGTGATGTACCCGGGATAGGTGATCTTCATCCCGGCAACATAGATAGTAGGTTTCAGTTTGACGCTGAAACGGGTGGGTTGCTTCCCGACTCCCGCAAGATTCGAGCAGAAATTAACCATGGCATTGGCTGGTTTCCCCGAAAGCACCTGTTTCAGGTCAACGTTCACCTGCACCGGGACCGTCTGCACACCCATCGGCGGGATGATAAACGGCTGTTCCACCACCCCATCGGTCATCCTGATATCATCGATAAACAAAATCCATTCGATCCTGTTGAGGCCCGCTTCACTGTTATTCGGATTATGACCCTCCACGTCAACCTGGAGGGTCAGCGGGAAGACCGGCCCCGTAAGCCCCGCCATGACATGGGCGGCATCCATGAAATTCAGGTCATTCACCGATTTCACATTATCAAAATCAATCCCGGCGAGTTTCACATGTTCAACCTGGCGGATCCTGAATTCACATTTGGCAAGGTTCGACGCCCGTTTTGCCTGCCGGGTCACATCGCAGCCGGTAAATGACTGGGCCGCCAGGCAACCCAGGATGATGACCGGAATCAGGGTTCTGAAAGTTTTCATATTCGAAGGTTAATATTCATTCCAGCTTTTTATCTCCATTTCCCCCGGTTTAATTTTACAGAATGCCATGATGAAGGCGGCGGCCAGGTTGGGATTGGTGATGAGCGGTATGTTGAAATCGACGGCCGACCGCCGGATGGAATAATCGTTATCGAGTTCATGTTTTGAAAGGTTCTTCGGGATATTCACCACCAGGTCGATCTTCCTGTTGCGGAGGTATTCGAGCACGTTGGGGTCGGCCTCCTCATCGGGCCAGTGCAGCACGGTGGAGGGGATGGAGTTGGCAGTTAGGAAATCAGCGGTTCCGGGGGTTGCGAAGATGGCATAGCCGTTTTCGTGAAGCTGGTGGCAGCATTGCAACAGGATTGTCTTCGATTTGGTTGGGCCGGAGGATATCATGATATTTTTCTCCGGGATCCGGTAACCTACCGAAAGCATCGCCTTGAGGATCGCTTCGTAAAAGGAGTCGCCGATGCATCCCACCTCCCCGGTCGAAGCCATGTCGACCCCCAGCACCGGGTCGGCCTTCTGGAGCCGCGAGAAGGAAAACTGCGGCGCCTTGATGCCGATATAATCTATGTCGAACATCGACTTGTCGGGTTTGGTGAAGGGAATATCGAGCATCACCCGGGTGGCAATATCGATAAAGTTGATCTTCAGCACCTTCGACACAAACGGAAAACTGCGCGAAGCCCTCAGGTTGCACTCGATGACCTTGATATCGTTGTCCCTGGCGAGGAACTGGATATTGAAAGGCCCTGAAATATTGAGGGATCGTGAGATCTCCCGCGTGATCCGCTTGATCTTACGGATGGTCTCCACATAGATTTTCTGTGGAGGGAAAACGATGGTGGCATCACCCGAATGGACTCCTGCAAATTCGACATGTTCCGAAATGGCGTAGGCCACGATCTCCCCCTGCTTTGCCACGGCATCGATCTCGATCTCCTTGGCCTCCTGGATGAATTCGGAAACCACCACGGGGTGTTCCTTTGAGACATTGGCAGCAAGGGTGAGAAAATACTCCAGCTCGCTGTTGTTCGACACCACATTCATGGCGGCCCCCGAGAGCACGTACGACGGGCGTATCAGCAGCGGGAAGCCGACCTGGGCGGCAAAATCGTAGATCTCGCCAAGGCTGCTCATCTCCCTCCACCTCGGCTGATCGATATCCAGCTCATCGAGCATCGAGGAAAATTTGTGGCGGTCCTCCGCGTTGTCGATGGAGACGGGTGAGGTACCCAGGATCGGCACCTGCTGGTCGTACAGGCGCATCGCCAGGTTATTCGGGATCTGGCCTCCCATGGAGACCACGACCCCTTTTGGATTTTCAAGCTCCACGATATCCATCACCCTTTCGAAGGAGAGTTCATCGAAATAGAGCCTGTCGCAAACATCATAATCGGTACTGACCGTTTCGGGGTTGTAATTGATCATCACCGAGCGGAAACCTGCCGCCTTCACGGTGTTGAGGGTATTCACGCTGCACCAGTCGAATTCTACGGAGCTGCCGATACGGTAGGCCCCCGATCCCAGTACGATCACCGACATATGGTCTTCGGGGAAGGTAACATCGTGTTCATCTCCTGCGTAGGTCAGGTAGAGGTAGTTGGTTTGGGCCGGATATTCGGCTGCCAGGGTGTCGATATTTTTCACGCAGGGTACGATACCCAGCTTTTTACGATAGGCCCTCACCAGCAGCATGTCGTGCCCGGCATCGCTATTCTCCTGTTTTCCTGCAAGCCGTGCCAGCTGGAAATCGGAAAACCCGAGCCGTTTGGATTCCAGCAGGAGCCCGGCCGGTATCTCCGTGATCCCGTTGATAGCCGTAAGCAGCTGCCCTGCATTGAAAATATTTTTCAGCCTGTATAAAAACCATTTATCGATGCGGGTGAGTTCCCATATCCTGTCGACCGTATAACCGGACGCCAGGGCCTGGGCGATGACGAAGATGCGCGTATCCGTCGGATTTACCAGCTCCTCATCGATGTTTTCAACCTGCAGCTCCTTGTTCCCGATGAACCCGTGCATTCCCTGCCCGATCATCCGGAGCCCCTTCTGGATCGCCTCTTCAAAGGTCCGGCCGATCGACATGATCTCCCCGACGCTCTTCATGCTCGAGCCGATTTGCTTGGAGACCCCTGTGAATTTGCTAAGGTCCCATCTCGGGATCTTGCAGACGATATAGTCGAGCGACGGTTCGAAGCAGGCTGTGGTCACCCTGGTCACCGAATTCTTCAGTTCGTGCAGCCCATAGCCAAGGGCCAGTTTTGCCGCCACGAACGCCAGGGGGTAGCCGGTGGCCTTGGAGGCCAGCGCCGACGACCGCGACAGGCGAGCATTCACCTCGATGATGCGGTATTCCTCCGACCCGGGATTCAGCGCGTACTGGATGTTGCATTCACCGATGATCCCCAGGTGGCGGATCACCCTGATGGAAAGTTCGCGGAGCTTGTAATACTCGCGGTTGGTAAGGGTCTGGGAGGGGGCCACCACGATACTTTCGCCGGTATGGATGCCGAGCGGATCGAAGTTCTCCATGTTGCAAACCGTGATGCAGTTGTCGTACCGGTCGCGCACCACCTCGTATTCGATCTCCTTCCACCCCTTCAGCGACTCCTCCACCAGGATCTGCCCGGAATAGGAAAACGCGTTGGCAGCCAGCAGGTCAAGTTCGGCTTCGTTGGCGCAAAAACCGCTCCCCTGCCCGCCCAGCGTATAGGCAGCACGGATGATCAGCGGGAAACCGATCTCCCGCGCGGCAACCCGTGCCGCCTCCAGGTTGGTTACCGCAATACTCCTGGGAGTCCCGGCGTCGATATCGTGCAGCATCTTTGAAAAGAGCTCCCGGTCCTCGGTCAGGATGATGGTCTCCACGGGGGTGCCCAGCACCTTCACCTGGTATTTCTCCAGGATTCCCGATGTATAGAGCGCAACCCCGCAATTTAGAGCCGTTTGGCCGCCAAAGGCAAGCAGGATCCCGTCGGGACGTTCCTTTTCGATCACCTTCTCCACGAACTGCGGCGTTACCGGGAGAAAATAGACGATATCGGCAACCTCCTCCGAGGTTTGAATGGTGGCAATGTTGGGATTGATCAGGACCGTGCAGATCCCCTCCTCCTTCAGGGCTTTCAGCGCCTGGGACCCGGAATAGTCGAATTCGCCGGCCTCCCCGATCTTGAGCGCCCCTGATCCCAGCACCAATACCTTTTTAATTTCCTGGATCATAGGCGATCAGAGTTTAGATTGGTTGACCATATGGATAAAATCGTTGAATAAAAACCGGGTGTCGGTCGGCCCGCCGGAGGCCTCCGGGTGAAACTGCGTGGAGAAAAAGGGTTTCGCCTTGTGGCGGATCCCTTCATTGGTCTGGTCGTTGAGGTTGATGAACATAGGCTCCCAATCACCGCCCAGGGTTTTGTCATCAACCGCGTAGCCATGGTTTTGGGAGGTGATGAAGGCCCGGTTGGTGCCCAGCCGCAACACCGGCTGGTTGTAGCCCCTGTGCCCATATTTCAGCTTGTAGGTTTTTGCGCCGCCGGCCATGGCCAGCAGCTGGTTTCCCAGGCAGATGCCGAAAATGGGTCTCTCCTGCAAAATGGCCTTTTTCAGGTGACCGATGGTTTCGCTGCATTGCTGCGGGTCGCCGGGGCCGTTCGAGATTACCAGGCCGTCATAATCCTCCGCCGTAAAATCATAATTCCATGGAACCCTGATCACCGTTGCGTCAAGATCAAGCAGGCAGCGGATGATGTTGTTTTTCACGCCGCAGTCAACCAGCATGATCCTGAGGTCGCCGCCCGGATAGATCTTCATTTGTTTTATGCTCACCTGGTCAACCAGGTTGTCGTGGGCAGGATCATAAAAATCAATTTCCGAGGGATCCTCCTGCACCAGTTTGCCGGGCATGGTACCCCGTTCGCGCAGGTGTTTCGTCAGGGCGCGGGTATCGATCCCGCAAATCCCGGGCACATCATGCTCGCTGAGCCAGTCGGAGAGACTTTCCAGGGCATTCCAGTGGCTGTATTCGTTGGAATATCCTGCTACCGCCAGGCCGGTGATGTGAACATGGTCCGATTCGAAGTACTTCGACAGCTCCTCCCGGATGACCATTCCCGGGACTCCGTAATTCCCGATCAGCGGGTAGGTCAGCACCAGTATCTGGCCTTTGTAGGAGGGGTCGGTAAGGCTTTCGGGATAGCCGGTCATGGCGGTATTAAATACCACCTCCCCGGCAACGGCCCTTTTCGCCCCGAAGGAACGGCCCTCAAACCGGGTTCCGTCACCCAATATCAGTTGCGGCATGCATGCAGATTTTAGCAGGTTTCAGTTTGCAAAATTACATCAATGCATCCTTCATCTGCCCGTTTGCCAAACCAAGTTATGACAAGTTATTAAAAACTGTCAGAGACGGACGAGGATGAACTTGGTTTCAAAGGGTCTAAACCCGATCCTGGCAGGGCTATAGGTTCCCGTAACAGATTGTTGAAGCGGCCATACAACGCGTGCCATCTCCTCCAGCACATTCACCTCCGCGACAGATTTTGCCCTGGTCGCCTGGGCCAGGGTCCCTCCCGACGACGCGGCATCCCATACAGTTAACGAGTCGGCCTTCCCGGAGGTTTCGCGTACCTGCAGCACAACACCTCCCCCATCGGCCGAGGGCCGGGCGGATACCAGCACGAGGCTGCCGTTGTTCCCGGCGAAAAAGGAATCCGGTAAATGTGATGTATCGGGCTTTGCCGATGCAGGAAATACCCTGTTGAGGAGGGGCACCCTGTTTTCCATCCCGAAGCGGGCAGCCAGGGTGTTGGAGGGATCGGCGCCGGAGGTGACCTGGTAGCTCCATTTCAGCTCACCCTCCTGGCTTGCCAGGAAGTTGGTGGTCCAGTAGTTGTTCAGCACCCATGAAAAGATTGCCCCGGAGGCAGGATAGGGCTTCGTCCCTCCCGCAGCGGCAGGGGGTTCGGGCGTGCCTACCCTGGCAAACTTCCCGAGGTTCAGGTCACCAAGCTGCACCAGGGGGATCTCGGGGGAGACAAATACAATCTGGCCGCTGTCGCTGCGCAGTGAAACATAGTCCTGGATCCCGTTCCAGTCGGAGGCGGAACCCGCGATCTGCTCTTTTCCTGCAACCATCGTCCCACCGGAAACCTCCACCACATGATGGCTGTTGGGAAGGGTGAAGGGAAATGCAATATAAACACCTTCGGGATCGGTCACGGCTAGCTTTTTCATGGAATAGCAGAATTCGACCCTCTTTTCATTGTTGTAGAGCCTGATTTCACAACGGATACCCGGTTCGCCGGCACATCCGGCCACCTGCCCTGTCAGCAGGATACTCTGCCACACCTGACCCTTCGTATAACTGCCAACCCGAACATCGTTCCATGTTTTGCGCGTGAACTCGTCCAGTTTGTACTGTTCCAGCTGGCCCCTGTTTTTGCCGAGCCGCTCATAGATGAATTCACCGGGAGAGTACACAGCACCGCGATCGGTGAGTTCCCGGTGCCAGGCCTTGTCATAAAACCGGGTGATTTTGCCCGATTTCACATCTATCTCCAGGCGGTAATAGTTGTTTTCAAAAATCCCCGAAAAGGAGGCTGATCCAGCCCCACTTTCCGCTGCGACTGTGGAAGACGCGATAGCCGACAGATTGGCTGCGGTTTCAGATTCAATACGGTAGGTGGCATATCCCAGCGGCGGAACATCCTGCACCTCCATCATCCAGTAGGTTCCCTCCTCGCGCGACGCAACCGGTTGCACCTTTACCTCCTGCCCGCCCCGGTCAACGATCCTGAATTTTTTGTCAGCGGGCAGGATCTGGTGGTCGATATAGACCAATGTGCTGCCCGACCGCCGCCAGTTCAGGGTATTGAACAGGGTGATGACCGGCACTGCAGCTTTTGGCAGCAACGGTTGAACCCGGCCCATCACCTCTTCGCGGAGGATCCTGTTTTTCTTGACGGCGCTCCATACGAACGATTCTTTCTCGCCCAGCTGAACCACGCTGTTTTCACAGAGCGGGTCGGTAATGCTTTCGGCGGCGCCGAAGGTATGTTCATCATAAAAGGCAAGGTCGTCGCCGATCTGCTGCTGCAACTCCCTGATATGCTCATTGGGTTTGATCCCCATGATGGCGGAAATGGCCATCAGCCCCTGGTTGGCAATACAGTCGGAATGGGCCGACCGGGCATAGGCCGTTTGGATGGCTGCCGACCCGAAGCCATCCATCCACCAGTCGGGCCAGGCACCCCTGACAACGGGCAGCTCGCCCGGATGATCCGATTTCATGATCTTCAGGAATTCGGAAATGGTGGCAAGCCGCAGCCGCGGCCAGGCATAGGTCTTGTTCCACTCCTCCACCAGCTTGCAGGCGGTGGTCGAGGGGGGTGAATTATCGGTCAGGTAGCCGCTGAACTGGATGGCATACTCGCTGAAGGGATAACCCTTGCCGGAGATCTCCTGCAGGTGACGGAACAAGGCTTTTGCAAAGGTTTCGCGGGTGCTGAGTATCCCCAGGCTGTTTCCGAACATGTAATGTTCGGGCCGGTTTACCAGCAGCCTGTTTCCCGAGGGCGACTCCCACCAGAAGGTGACAGGCCTATCGAAAGGTTTGAGGGCGCGGGTGTCATTCTGCCCCATATTCAGGTATTCAACGCCTGCCCCTGAAAGGTAATCCACCAGGCACCAGGGAACCCCGTTGATATCGTCCTGCATGGCTGTTTTCACCGGGAATCCCATTGCCCTGAAGTCGCGGATGGGCTGCAGGGTTGCGGCGATGGTGGCCTCATCGGCCAGGTCGGATGAGTTCAGGAAAAGGCCGGTAAGTTCTATCCTCCCTTCGGCCACCCTGCGTTTCAGCCGTTCCACCTGGCTCGCAGGGCGGGTTTTCAGGTACTCCCTCACCGCCCAGGAAGTTTCACAGCTCCAGCGGAACCTGGCATCATCGGGCAGGGTGTCGGTCTGGTCGCAAAAATCGAGGGCATAATCGATATAACGCAGGTGATCGGGCAGGATCTCGGTTTGCGGCCGGGTGTACCCGATGTCGGTATGGGCATGCTGCACCAGGAAAATGGTGAAATGGCGAAAATCTGAGATGGTAAAGTTTTTTGTGACTGGTTGCTGCTTCCCGATCTTAACCAGCGCAGTATGCTCCCCTTGCTGAGTACTCTCCGGCAGCATCATCCTGACCTCGTTGAAGCCCGTGAGCAGCGTAAAACGGGCGACAGGAATCCCCGCCACATCAATACTTCCCTTTACCGGGTCGCCCAGGTGTACAAACTGAAACAGCAGCGGCAGGAAATTTTCATCCTTTCCCCTGACAAGGGCCGGCTCCTGCGTGACCACCAGTTTTTCTTCAACCGCGGCTTCAAAGGTCATGTACCATGAACGGCTCTCCTTCGATTCGCCGACAACCCGTATCTTCTGGGGTTTTCCCCTCTCTGTCATCGTGGCTGGCAGGTTCAGCACCGCGTATCCCATGGGATCGCCGTATTTGTCAAGCAGGGTGGTCCTGAAAAAGAGGGAGGCCCCGCCCCTCCCCTCCACCCGCCAGGGCTTCATCTCCGACGAGAGGGGATTTGAAAAGGTAAGACAATACCGGTCATTCACATACAACCTGAATGCATGACTGTCGGTGTTGGCATCGATGCCGAACATCCAGATAAAATTGACCTGTTTGCCGGTATAATCGCCGGGCAGCATCTCCGTTTCCCATTCGATATATTGCACCGAATCGATGGAACGCAACAGCAGCGAGGAGGTCACATCGGGCTGTGGCGAATGATACTGGAAACCGCCGCCTTTGACTGTTTTCGTGTATCCCTTGAAAAATCCGGCAGGCAGGTCAGGCTGTGCAAAAATCAAAACAGGCGACAGGAACAGGATGGCAAGGAGGATTTTTCTCATGGTTGCAGCAGATAAAAATCAATGAAGCCCGGCAAACCTCAATTCGTTGTCCAGGGCAGTTTAGTTAAAAAAGAGCCAGCTTTTCGGCAACACCTGTTTGGGCTGGGTCTGGCTCTTGACCGACACCACCAGGTTGTCGCTGCCGGTCCTGTCAAAATAGGCCACCCTGATCTTATGATATCCCTTGGCAAGGGCGATGGCTCCCTGTTTCTCAGCCGAGCCATGAAGTCCGTCGTTATCGACCACAGGCTTGTCATCGATATAGAGCCTGCTGCCGTCATCCGAGCTGGTATAGAAAAACCAGACACTCGTTTCGGGGATCATCATAAAGCCTGTATAGACAAAACTGAAGTTGTCATCCTGGTTGCGGGGGGTAAAGACAAAGTCGGGAACAATGCCGTCGGCTACCGGCGTCAGCTTATGGTAATCGGGCAGACTGTCCCAGGCGCCTTCGTAGTATTTGTAGCGCAACCCGGGGTACATTGCCCGCTCCTGTTCCTGCCCTTTGATGGGGTCGGCTTTCCTGAACTCCCTGGTTAACGTCCCGCTCACGGGCTTTCCATCGCGGAAGCACCGGCCGTTGAGGGTGGTGGTGGATTTGATCGTTAAGGGCCGGGAAAAGAGGGATGAGGCTGCCACAGGCTCCTGGTTGCCCGTGGTGTAGCGGATTTCCACATGCTCCCGATCAGAATTCATATCGACGGACAGTGAATCGGTGAACGAGTCAAATTCGGTGGCAAAAACCGGGGGATCGGTCTGGTCGAGTTTCCCCAGCAATTCAAGGGCAACCACGCTGTTGATGGTATCGGGCGCAACTTTGGGCAGGTAGATCACCAGGGCATCCTCATTGCGTTCGGTCTTCAGGGCGGTACGTTGCGGATCGGCAAGCAGGGAGGCCTTGTCAGGGGTATTCAGTACCCCCTGCAAAACGAGTTTCCCGTCGGCCGGCCAGTCGAAAACGTGGAGGTAGAGGATGGTTTTGTCGGCTGTGTTTTTACGTGTACAGCGTCCCCACGCCAGCTGCCTGAACGGGCTGGCCTGCGTTTCATAAACCGCTTCGCTGTTGACCTTCATCCACCGGCCGATGGCGGCCAGGCGCTCAATGCTCTCTTTCGGGAAGAGTCCTTCGGAGGTCGGCCCCACGTTCAGCAGGTAGTTCCCCCCTTTTGAGGCGATGTCGGCCAGCATCCTGATGATCTCGCGGGTTGATTTAAATGCCTTGTCGGCCTTGTTATATCCCCAGTGATCGTTCATGGTCATGCAGGTTTCCCAGTCAACGCCGGGCAAACCCGTGGCCGGGATCTGCTGTTCGGGCGTGCCGAAATCGCCGCCAAAGGCGCCCTCTTTGGTAAGCCCCTCCATGTCGAGCCGGCCTGCGCCCACCCTGTTGTTCACCAGTAGCTTTGGCTGCAGGCTCTTCACATAATCGTAGATCTCGCGGCCATGTTTTTCATTCCAGGTACTTTCCCACTCCCCGTCGAACCACAGCACGCCGATATCGCCGTAGTTGGTAAGCAGCTCTTTCAACTCTGCCTTCATGTAGGCAACGTAGCGGTCATAGTCGGCCCCTTCGGTCGTGCGCTCCTTCTCCCATTCGCGGCGGGGCAGGTAATCGGGATGGTGCCAGTCCATGATGGAGTAGTAAAAGCAGAATTTCAGCCCGTACTTTTTACAGGCAGCCGCAAGATCCTTCATCGGGTCATGCCGGAAGGGAGTGGTCATGATGTTGAAATCGGTCTCCTTCGTGTCGAACATGCAAAACCCGTCGTGGTGTTTTGAGGTGATCACGATATATCTCATCCCGGCATCGCGGGCCATCTTCACCCAGGCGTCGGCATCGAATTTAACGGGGTTGAACCTGGTGCGGAACTGGTCATAGTCATCGAGCGGTATCTCGGCCGAATTGCGGATCCATTCGCCGTAGCCGGTCTTGCCGTTCCATTCGCCGGCAGGAACCGCGTAAAGTCCCCAGTGGATGAACATGCCGAAACGGGCATCACGCCACCAGGCCATGCGGGAAACGGGATCGGCCTTGCCGGCGGGACTCACCAGGGCGGGGTCAGTGGTTTTTGACTTCGTTTTGGACTGGGCACCGGCGGTTTGAAGCCCTATGGTGAAGCATAACACCAGTAATAACAGTAAACGACCCTTCATATGGCTAGGTTTTGGTAGATGGTTCGGGTAAGGAAGCGTAAAAATAAACAATTTTGATTCATCACCGCAACAACATCAGCGTACCCCGGTTGCTGATTTTTGCTTTCTTGTTGTCTTCATAATAGATGACCCAGAAATAGACCCCTTCGGGACAAACCGTGCCCGACCGGGTGCCATCCCACGAGTCCAGGATATCCTGGGTGTTGAAGACCAGCTGTCCCCAGCGGTTGAATATCTGCAGGTTAAATTGGGTTATGTTTTCGGGCGGGAGGCCGACGATGCGGAATTTGTCATTCACCCCGTCGCCATTAGGGGTAAAGGCATCCGGCATCCCGGGGATAACCACGACCGTAACGTGGTCAATATATTCCTGGCCGCTGCAGAGAGTGCAAACGGCAGTATAGGTTGTCGTCTCCATGGGGCTGACTACCAGACTTTTCTGGTCCGACAGGAATTCCGATCCCTTGTACCAATGGTACGTAATTTTATCCCCCGGTGTGATCGGCTCCAGCCTGTACGGGATCTGGGTCACTGTATAATTGTCGGCTGATGCCGGCACGTAGCGCCATCCCTCCTGGCCGGCGCTCCATGAGGTCCAGTTCCGGTTTTTATTGGGAATGGTGTCGCAGAGAAATCCCGTTTCATTTTGCAGGCCAAGGGTTCCGCGGTTATCCTTCCAACCGCAGGCAGGCTTGCTGAAGATATGATTTTCGATGGTATCACCCTCTATCAAAACAATCTGGAAAGTGGCCATCGTAGTGGGGCAGTCGAACATGGGGCACTGGCACCACATCACTACCAGCTTACGGTGCGGCGCCTCCCCTACAGTCTGGTAAAAAATATAGGGACTTCCTGCCGCTATGGGGTTATAATCCTGCATGGAACCCAGGATGCAGTCCTTCGGGCTTGTCGGCGCCGCGCTCGGGATACGCATGTTACTGGTAGCACCCCAGAACGGCTGATGGGTAAAACTGATCCATCCGTTCTCACCAATTGAAAACGTAGTATGCTTCTTCCCGTAAAAGGTAAAGGTGAAACCGATGTCAAAGGGGCCTTCAACCCTGTTATCCTGGGTATAGACCCCGGTAGCAACCTTCCCGAAGGTTGCGGTAAGGGTAACCGGAACGCCCGGGTTGATGGTATCGTCAACGCCGGCAGAAAACTGGGCAAATGAATGTTGAGAGATAATCACCAGGAACAGCAGAAATAACAGGACTGGCATAAACCCCCCAAACATCCCCTGAATTTCGCATTTCGCATTTCGCATTTCACATTTCACATTTCGCATTTCGCATTTAGTGACCCGTGACAAGTTGCGGCTATTTTTAACGATTATCATCAATGGCAATCAGTTAGATTGAAAAGTCGGTTTTAATTCCTCCGGTTTTTTTTTTAAAAAAACACCTTGTTATCAGGTATGGAAAATCCTGATCAGCAAAAACCTGGAAGGTTTAAATATTCCTCCAGACTTTTCCAAGCAAATATCCAGATTTTAACTGAAATAATTTTACTTTTGTTCCTCCGAACGACCTTCATTAAACTCAACGATATTAAATCTCCAAAATTTTAACCCTCTATGAAAAAAGATAGCGCGATTTTCAAGGTCATCAAGGATGAATTGCACAGACAAACCAGCGGACTCGAGCTGATTGCATCGGAAAATTTTGTCAGCGAACAGGTATTGAAAGCCATGGGCTCCTGCCTGACCAACAAATATGCCGAGGGATATCCCGGCAAACGTTACTATGGCGGCTGCCAGAACGTCGATATTTCGGAGCAGCTCGCCATTGACCGCGCCAAAGACCTGTTCAACGCCGATTATGCCAACGTGCAGCCCCATTCGGGCGCCCAGGCCAACATGGCGGTGCTGATGACCTGCCTCAAACCCGGCGATACCTTTATGGGTCTCGACCTGGCGCACGGCGGACATTTGTCGCATGGCTCCCCGGTCAACTCCTCGGGAATCCTCTACAAGGCGGTTGCCTACCAGGTTGAACAGGAATCGGGCGTGATCGACTATGACAAAATGGAGGAGAAGGCCGTGGCCCTTAAACCAAAGCTGATCATCGCCGGCGCCTCCGCCTATTCGCGCGACTGGGATTACCGCCGCATGCGGAGCATCGCCGACAAGATCGGCGCCCTGCTGCTGGCCGACATCGCCCATCCTGCCGGGCTCATTGCCCGCGGATTGCTCAACGACCCGATGCCCCACTGCCATATCGTGACCACCACGACCCATAAAACCCTCCGCGGACCGCGCGGCGGCATGATCCTCATGGGAAAAGATTTCGAGAACCCCTGGAAACTCACCACCCCCAAAGGCGAGATCAAAATGATGTCGCAGCTGCTCGACTCGGCCGTGTTCCCCGGTATCCAGGGCGGCCCGCTCGAACATGTCATCGCCGCCAAGGCTGTCTCATTTTTCGAAGCGCTCTCCGACGATTACATGGAATATGTGATCCAGGTAAAGAAAAATGCCGCTGCCATGGCCAAAGCCTTTATCGATAAGGGCTACCATATTATTTCCGACGGAACCGACAACCACCTGATGCTCATCGACCTGAGGACCAAATTCCCCAACATCACCGGGAAACAGGTTGAAAACACCCTCGTCAGGGCCGATATCACCGTGAATAAAAACATGGTGCCCTTCGACAGCCGGTCGCCCTTCCAGACCTCGGGGCTGCGCGTGGGAACACCCGCCATTACCACACGGGGACTTAAGGAAAAACATATGCTTCAGATTGTCACCCTGATCGACGAGGTGATCAGCGACATCGAAAATGAAGCCAAGATCATCACCATCGGGAAAAAGGTCAATGAGATGATGGCTGAATTCCCGTTGTTTGCCTACTAAAGCCTGAATGCGGGAATGCGGGAATGCGGGAATGCAGGAATGCGGGAATGCGGGAATGCAGGAATGCGGGAATGCAGGAATGCGGGAATGCGGGAATGCGGGAATGCGGGAATGCAGGAATGCAGGAATGCGGACAATGCAAACAATGCAGGCAATGCAGGCAATGCAAACAATGCAGGCAATGAAAATAATGCAGGAATGCAGGAATGCAGAAATGCAGAAATGCAGAAATGCAGAAATGCAGGAATTAAGGAGTGAATAATGAAAGAGTGGGGATTTTCGGGCAGTGCTGTTTTGATCTCTTTGTGTTCTTTGTGCCTTCATCGTGTCATTGTGGTTTAAAAAATTAATGATTATTTAACCTTTCAACAACTGCTTTTTTAGATCGGAATTGGATTATTTCCGTTATTCGTAGTTCATCATTCGATATTCATTATTCATTATTCTCCATAAATGAAAACCCTCTATCTGGTCCGTCACGCAAAATCAGCCTGGGAAGAGCCGGGTGTTTCGGATGCCGACCGCCCGCTGATCCCCAAGGGAGTCAAAAAAACGAAGCTGATCGTGGACTTCCTGCTGAAACGGGAAACCACCATCGACCTGGTGATCTCCAGTCCGGCGGTTCGCGCTTATGAAACCGCGAAAATCGTGGCCGAAGGGTTGAACTACCCGGTGAACAAGATCAAAACCGACCGGAAGATCTATGACGGCTATTACGACAGGATCCTCGACATCATCTACGGCACCTCCAACGAGGTGAATTCGCTGATGATCTTCGGTCATAACCCGACCATCACCAACCTGGCGAACCTCTTTTTGCATCCCGGCATCGAAAGCATGCCGACGTCGTGCGTGGTATGCCTGTCGTTCAATACCGACCGGTGGGAGGATATCCCTGCCAATGAGGCCATCCACGAGTTTGTCGTTTCACCAAAAACGCTGAAGTAAATGGCAGCCAGTGTAAAAACACCCATCCTCAACCGCGACCTGAACTGGCTGTACTTCAACGGCCGGGTCCTGCAGGAAGCTGCGGACTCGCGCAACCCGCTGCTGGAGCGGCTGAAGTTCCTGGGTATCTTCTCCAACAACCGCGATGAGTTCTTCCGCGTCAGGGTGGCAACCCTGAACCGGATGCTCAAGGTGGAACACTTCCATTACGACACGCCTGTAAATCCCAAGAAGGCGCTCAAGGAGATCGGGGTCCTGGTTCAGAACCAGGAACGCGAATTCATGGAGGTTTACGAAAAGATCCTCAGCGACCTGCGCCTTCAGAACATCTTTATTGTAGATGAAACACAGCTTTCAGAATCACAGGGACAGTTTGTCAGGAAATATTTCCAGGAGAAGGTCCGAGTAGGGCTCTTCCCGATCATGATCAGCAGTTTGCGTGATATCTCCTCCCTGCGCGATAAATCGATCTACCTTGCGGCAACCATCGGGCGAAAAGACAAAGCCATCAAGGATGACTACGCCCTCATTGAACTGCCGACCAAAACCATCTCGCGGTTCCTGATCCTGCCCACCGAGGGCGAAAAGCGCTTCATCATCCTGCTCGACGACATCATCCGGTACTGCCTCTCCGAGATCTTCTCGATTTTCGGCTACGACACCTTTTCTGCCTACACGATCAAAATCACGCGCGACGCAGAGATCGATATCGACACCGATGTCTCGAAAAGCTTCCTGGAGGTGATGACCGAAAGCCTGAAACAGCGCAAACGCGGCATCCCGGTAAGGTTTGTCTATGACAAATCGATCCCGCAGGACCTGCTCAGGATCATTACCAAACGGCTGGAGATCACCAAGGACGACCCTATCCGGGGAGGCGGGCGCTATCACAATTTCAAGGATTTCATGGGATTTCCCAACCTCGACCACCGGGAACTCGAATATGAGCCCTTTGTTCCGTTGAAACACCGCGACCTGCCCATGAACCGGAGCATCCTCTCCTCGATCAGGCAGAAGGACATCATGCTGCATTATCCCTACCAGTCATTCCAGTATATCATCGACCTGCTGCGCGAAGCCTCCATCGATCCGAAGGTGCGGTCGATCAAAATGACCATCTACCGGGCTGCAAAAAACTCAAGCGTCATCAACGCCCTGATAAATGCCGCCCGCAACGGCAAGTTTGTCACGGTCTTTATGGAACTGCAGGCACGTTTCGACGAGGAGGCCAACATCTTCTGGACGGAACGGCTTCGCGAAGAGGGAGTCAAGGTCATCCACAGCATCCCCGGCTTCAAGGTCCACAGCAAACTGCTCCTCATCCGCAGGAAAGAAAACAATGACAACTTCTTCTACTCCTTCATCGGTACCGGGAACTTTAACGAGGATACCGCCAGGATCTATTCCGATGTCGCCCTGCTGACGGCAAACCAGGAGATCTGTACCGACGTGGTGAATGCATTCCACCTGATTGAAGAGAGCTACCGGCCCTATAAATTCAAAGCGCTGATCGTGGCCCCTGTCAACATGCGCAATTTCTACATCAAGATGCTTCAAAATGAGATGCGCAACGCTGTCAAAGGCAAAGAGGCCTGGGTGATCATCAAACTGAACAGCCTGGTCGACGCCACGATGGTTAAAAAACTCTACAAGGCAAGCCAGGCAGGGGTAAAGATCAAACTGATCATCCGCGGCATCTGCACCCTCATCCCGGGCATTCCAGGGCTCAGCGACAACATCGAAGCCATCAGCATCGTCGACCGTTTCCTCGAGCATGCCCGTATTTTGGCCTTTTGCAACGGCGGCGACAACCAGTACTATATCACCTCGGCCGACTGGATGGTGCGGAATTTCGACAACCGTATCGAGGTCGCCACCCCCATCCGGGATCCGGGCATCAAGGAACTGCTCAGGAAAATCCTCGAAATCCAGCTTTCCGACAATGTCAAGGCCCGCATCATCAGCCGGGATGAGCAAAACCAGTACAAAAAAACCGACGGACCCGCCATCAGGTCGCAGGTGGAGATCTATAACTACCTGAGGGACCAGGTTGGGGAAGTTGCAAAATAACGAGGCATCAAAAAAAGGTAAGGTAAACTTTAAATTTGAACTTAAACCAGAGCGCAACCAGGTGGTCTTCTTAAAACTGATCTTCCGTATCGTCTTCAACAAGTACCTCCTGACAACGGTGGCATTCGTGGTATGGATGCTGTTTTTCGACAGCAACAACCTGCTTACCCGGAACAAACTGCAGGAAAAACTCGACCTCCTGAATGTTGAGAAACAGTTTTACATGCAGGAAGTAAGGAAAGATTCAGCCCTTACGCGGCAGCTGGTGAGCGACAGCGCCCAGCTGGAGAAGTATGCTCGGGAACATTACCTGATGAAAAAACCTAACGAAGATCTTTACCTGGTGATCGACACTACTGGGGATCGACATCCATAAGCACCCTGACCTGGCTGAAACCGGGTACCCTCCTGAACGCCTCCACCTCGTCGGACAACATCCGCTTCATCGTCACGGTGGAGGCCTCCCGCTCGATTTTAACCATGATATGCTTGATGTAATAATTCATGATCCGGGCGACCATCGGGAATTCGGGGCCCAGGATCCGCTTGCCAAACCTCTTCCTCAGCGATTTTGCAAGCAAATCGGCAGCCTTGTTGAGCAGATCGGCATCCTTGTGCTTTAACCGCACCAGCACCAGCCTGACATAGGGAGGATATTTGAACTTCTGCCGCTCGGCCATCTGCCGCCGGAACATGGCGATGTAATCGTTTTTCACCACATCACGGATCACGGCATGTTCAGGATTATAGGTCTGGATGATCACCCTGCCCTGGTTGTTTTTCCGGCCCGACCTCCCGCTGACCTGGGCCATCAGCTGGTAGCTGCGTTCGGCAGCCCTGAAATCAGGATAACTCAACATGTTGTCGGCATTCAGGATACACACCAGGCTGACATGATCAAAATCAAGTCCCTTGGTCACCATCTGCGTCCCCACGAGGATGTCGATCTTGCGGGCCTCAAAATCCCCGAGGATCTGCTGGAGCGAATGCTTGCTGCGGGTGGTGTCGAGATCCATCCGGCTAATACGTGCCTTCGGGAAAAGCAGGGCAAGTTCCTCCTCAACTTTTTCAGTCCCAAACCCTTTCATCCTGATGCTGACCCCATTGCATTCGGGGCATTTGTCGGGGATCCGGGTGACAAACCCGCAGTAATGACACCGCAGCTGGTTGCTTTTCTTGTGATAAACCAGCGTCACGTCGCAGTTTTTGCAATTGGGCATCCAGTGGCACATGTCGCATTCAAGCCTGAGTGAAAACCCCCTCCGGTTTTGGAAAAGAATGACCTGCTGGCCCGCCCCGAGCGCCGATTCAAGCTGCTCCAGCAATGTTGACGAAAAATGGCTCTTCATCCGGCCCTGGCGCATCGCCTCCTTGACATTGACCACCTCGATCACCGGCATCTCCATGTTGGCATACCTTTCCGACAATTCCACAAGGCCGTACTTTCCCTGGATGGCGTTGAAATAGGTTTCAACGGCAGGGGTGGCCGAACCCAGCAGGGTTTTTGCGCCGTGCACCAGGGCAAGGTAAATGGCGGCATCGCGGCCGTTGTAACGGGGGGCCGGATCCATCTGTTTAAAGGAGGAATCATGCTCCTCATCCACCACGACCAGCCCGAGATTTGAAAAGGGCAGCAACACCGCGGAGCGTGCGCCCAGGATGATATCATACTGGCGGGTCACCCCGGCGCCACCCTTGTTTTTTTCAAGAACCGCATTCCAGATGTCAACCCGCTCATGCACGTTGAAGCGCGAATGATAAACCCCTACCCTGTCGCCGAAATATTTCCTGAGCCGGGTGATGATCTGAGTGGTCAGCGCGATTTCGGGCAACAAAAACAAAACCTGTTTTCCCTGGTCAACCACCTCCCTGATCAGCTTGATATAGAGCTCTGTCTTTCCGCTCGAGGTAACCCCGTGCAGCAGCACCACCTCCTTCGCGGCAAACTGTTCGCGGATCTGGTCCAGCGCCTGCTGCTGCCCCCCGGTGAGTTCGATGGTGTCGGTTGAGACACCCGGCCCGCCTCCCTCGAAGCGGCTGACAAGTTTTTCATAGGTTTCAAACACCCCCTTCCCGACGAGGTTGTCAAGCTGGGCAGCCGTTCCCTTCGACAGTTTCAGCAAATCCTGGCGTTTTACCTCGACCGGCTCCCCGAAGCCGAAATGCGACAGGCTGACAAAGGTCATGATGACCTCAAGCTGCTTCCGGGCACGTTTTTCCAGTTGGTCAAAAAGCTCCTTCATGGCCTCGTCGGAGGCAAAATCCTCCGTAAGCCTCACGAAGGTTTCGTGTTTGGGTTTGTAGGGGTCGTTGAGCTCTTCCTCCGGGAGGATGATCCCCTTTTCAATCATTCCTTTGATGACAGGGATGGTTTTCTGCAGGTCAAGGATCTTCGAGACCTCTGATATGGCAATGGTTTTACGGTTATGCAGCGCCTCCAGCAACAACAGCTCTTTCTCGTTCAGCCCCGGAAGGTCATCGGGCAATACCGGGTTCAGGGCTATCTTGGATTCGCTGGCCAGCTTGAAGGCCGAGGGCAGGGCCGCATTCATGACCTCCCCCGGGTGACAGAGATAGTATCCTGCAATCCACTCCCAGAATTCAACCTGGACAGGGGTAACAACCGGATCTTCATCCAGTACCGAAAAGAGGTATTTGGGGCTGTAGTCGGCAGGAGGGACCTCGTGAACCCTGTTAACCAGCGCGGTATAGATCTTCCTGGCCCCGAACTGTACCACCACCCTTACGCCGGGTTTCACCTGGTCATTCAGTTCGAAAGGCACCCTGTAGGTAAAGGTACCGCCCACGGGTAAAGGCAACAGGACGTCGGCAAACAGGGTGATCCGTTCCAAAAATATCGATTTGCTTGTTTAAAGGGCAAGAATCCTTGACATCTCCAGCATTTCCATGTTGATGTCCTTGTGAAACTTGATAGCCTTGTCAAAAGGAGTAAAGGTCACCTCGTTTTTCACGATGCCGGCCATCTCACCCCGGTGGCCATCGAGCAGCCCCTTCACGGCCAGGTATCCCAGCGAACTGGCCAGAACCCTGTCAAAGGCGCTGGGAGAGCCACCACGCTGGATATGGCCCAGGATCGTAACCCGGGCATCCATCTCGGGCAGCTTCTCCTTTACTTTGGCCGCCACCTCGTAGGCGCCGCCCATATCGTCGCCCTCGGCCACGATCACGATTCCCGAGGTCTTGCTCCTGCGCCAGTCGTGCTTGAGCAGGCGGGCGATGTTGTCGATATAGGTAGTGGTTTCAGGGACCAGGATAAACTCTGCCCCGCAGGCGATCCCGCTGCGCAGGGCGATAAACCCTGCATCGCGTCCCATCACCTCGATAAAGAACAGCCGCTCGTGCGAGTTGGCCGTGTCGCGGATCTTGTCGGCCGCCTCCACCACGGTATTGATCGCGGTATCGTACCCGATGGTGGCATCGGTGCCGTAAAGGTCATTATCAATCGTTCCGGGCAAGCCGATGATCGGGAAGTTGAACTCCTTGTCGAAAATGGAGGCCCCGGTAAAGGTTCCATTGCCGCCGATGGCCACCAATGCGTCGATCTTCTGCGCCCTGAGGTTGTTATAGGCTTGCAACCGCCCTGTATATTCCATGAAACGCGCGCTCCTTGCGGTTTTCAGTATCGTTCCCCCACGCTGGATGATATTGGAGACCGAACTGCTGTTCATCTGCTCTATCTGGTTATCGATCATGCCGTCGTAACCGCGCGAGATACCGTAAACATCAAGTCCGCAGAAAATTGCCGTGCGCACCACCGCCCTGATGGCGGCATTCATCCCGGGAGAGTCGCCCCCCGAGGTCATCACACCAATACTCGTTATATGAGCCATTTCCAATTCATTTTAAGTATGTTATCAGATTCTTCCCTTTCCCGTCCGGGCTGAAACCGGCAGGAACCTCATTTTTTGCAAAGGTACAAAAGCCTACGAAAACCCCTTTTTCCCCGAAAACATTTCAAATTTGATGAACCTGCATTCGAGCGGGCCGTTGAAAACCGGGATGCGCCGCGAGGGTCGCAGGCCGATGAATTTGATCGATTCCAGGTCGGAGGAGATAAACCAGGCGGTATAGCCGGCATATTTCCGCTTGAGGGTATCCCCGATCATCTTGTAAAACACCAGTGAATCCTCAATCTTCAACCGCTCATCATAGGGAGGGTTGGAGAGGATGAACCCCTTTTCAAAGGGAGGCGTGGAATCTTCAAAGGAGGCTGTTTTCAGGGTGATATCATCGTAAAGGCCCGTAAACTGCAGGTTTTCCCTAGCCGATTCAATGGCGCGTTCAGCCCTGTCAGACCCGTGAAGATTAAGTTTCACCTCCGAGACCAGCGCCTTGCACTCCTCCTTTACCTTTTCCCACAAGGCAGCATCAAAATCACGCCATTTCATAAATCCCCACTCTTCGCGGAAGAGGCCGGCCGGCATGTTCTTGGCCAGCATGGCCGCCTCGATCAGGAGGGTTCCCGAGCCGCACATCGGGTCGAACAGGGGGGTGGCAGGATCCCATTCCGAAAGCTGGACCAGTCCTGCCGCCAGCACTTCGTTGATCGGCGCCGGGCCCGTGCTCTTCCGGTAGCCGCGGCGGTGCAGCGACTGTCCCGACGAATCGAGCGCAACGGTGCACGAGTCCTTGAAAAGATGAACATTGACCTTCAGGTCGGGATTTTCGAGGTCAACCGACGGGCGGGTGCCCAGCTTGTCGCGCATGCGGTCGACAATGGCATCTTTCGACCGCTGTGCCACAAACTGCGAATTGGTGAAAACCGTGTAGGAGATCACGGCATCGATCGCGATCGAATTTTCAGGTGCGATGTAATCCTCCCAGGCAAAGGCGTAGATCTGTTCGTAAAGATCCTTCTGTTCGAGGATCTCAAAGTGGAACAGGGGTTTCAGCACCCGAAGGGCGGTGCGGCATGCATAATTCACCCGGTACATCAGCTCGGTGCCGGCGGTGAAGGAGACGGCACGGTTCAGTTTCATTACATCCTGCGCCCCGAGGGTCTCAAGTTCGGCGGCCAGCACATCCTCCAGCCCTGATACGGTTTTGGCTATTAACGGGAAGGTTTTTTCTATTTCCAATGGATTCAATTTAAGGTTCATTTTTATTTTGGTTCGAAAACCAATTTTGGGACTAAAGTCCCCTGTTTGTCATTCCATTCTCAGATCCACGGCCTGAAGGCCGTGGCAATTCATTCAGGGCTGGTAAGCCGTTCCCATGATCAAAATATTTAAATTAACCACAATGGTCACAATGTTTTACACAATGATCACAAAGAATTCATTGTGTGCATTGTGCATTCTTTGTGTCATGGTGGTTAATATTTAATTCTTTTTTTGACCGATCACATCCGTGATAATCATACCCTGGTTTTTTCCTGTAGCAAATTATCTATTTTCCGTGATTAATCTCCGGTCAGACCTGGTTGCCGCTTTTTCAATTGCCCCGGGTTTCAGACCGGGGTGACCGGATTGGACTTACCCCGGGGCCTTAGCCCAACATAATGCCATGACCCTGACGAAGATATTTATTTCGGCTCCGGCCATCGAACGGCCCCAATTTTCCCGAAAGTTACGATTATTTTAAATTCTTATCTTTGAAAAAAAGATCGCTTCATGAAACACCCTCTTTTACTGTCGCTTCTGCTATTCCTGATAACGCTCACCTCAGCCTTCTCCCAGGAGCAATATACGGTTTCGGGCAGGGTCATTGATCTGAAAACCCGCGAATCGCTTGCCTTTGTCAATATCATCATCAACAACAGCAATACCGGGGGAACCACCGATATCGACGGGAAGTTCCGCCTCCGGTCGGCTGTCCCGGTAAAAACCATCCTGTTATCCTACGTGGGATACGAGCCAAAAAAGGTAGCCATTGGCAGCCGTACGAAAGACCTCCTGGTTGAGATGGTCCGCAAAGAGATCGACCTGCAGGAGGTCGAGATCCTTCCCGGCATTAACCCTGCCCACCGCATTATCCGCAATGTCATTGACCACCGCGACATCAACGACCCTGAAAAGGTGAAGAGCTTTTCCTATACCGCCTACGATAAAACCGTGATGACCCTGAACCTCGACACGGCGCTGAAGGGCGACTTTTCGGCCCTTGTCGACACCACGCTGGTGCCGCATATGAAAGGGATGAACGACGACTTCACCCTCAAGCCCGATTCGGTAAAAAAGGACTCTTCCCGGAAAGATTCCGCCATCCGCGAGATCGAGAAACTGGTCAGCAGCCAGTACCTCTTCCTGATGGAAAATGTGACCAAACGGAAATTCATGGCCCCCGACAGGAACTATAACAAGGTGATCGCCACCAAGATGTCGGGGTTCAAAGACCCGATCATGGTTTTTCTTTCAACCCAGATCCAGTCGTTCTCCTTCTACAAACCCTTTATCTCGATCATGATGAAGGATTATATCAACCCCATTGGCAGCGGCAGTTTCAGCAAATATTTCTTCAAACTTGAAGACACCATCTATTCCGGCCGGGACAGTGTTTTCATCATCTCCTTCCGGCCAAGGAAAGGAACCAACTTCGACGGGATGAAGGGGGTTGTCGCCATCAATTCCCACAACTGGGCCATCCAGAATGTGAATGCGGAACCTGTCAGGGGTTTCGGCGGGATGAAGATCAGGATCCACCAGATGTATGAACTCATCGACGGCAGCCAGTGGTTCCCGGTGCAGCTCAATACCGACATCGCCTTCAACAATGTCACGGCCGGGAAATACAAGGCCGTCGGCTCGGGCCGCAGCTATATCCGCGACATCGTGCTGAACCCCGACCTGGTAAGGCGTGAATTCAACCACCTGGATATTGAGGTTGATAAGGATGCCACCACCCGCAGCGAACCCTTCTGGAACCAGTACCGGGTCGACAGCCTGAGCCGGAAGGACCGGCAGACCTACAAGGTGCTCGACAGCATCGGCAAGGCGCAGAATTTCGACAAGACGGCCCGCAACCTCCAGACCATCCTCACCGGAAGGATCCCGTGGGGGGTGATCGACCTCGACATCAACCGCTTCCTCAATTACAACACCTACGAGGGACTTGTGGTTGGCGCCGGCATCCATTCGAACGACCGTCTTGCCGACTGGTTCAAGGTCGGCGGTTTTTACCAGTATGCCTTTGGCATCTCCACCTCGAAGTACGGCGGTGATGTCAGCCTGCTGGCAAGCCGGCGCCATGATGTCACCCTGTCGGCTGCCTGCAGCTACGACCTGGTCGAATCGGGCGGACTGCGTTTTCCCCAAGACAACGAGTCGATCCTGTCGGGAAACTTCAGGCAGCTGCTGTTGACAAAGCTCGACCGCGTTGAAAATTTCAACTTCTCCCTGGGATTCAGGGCCTTCAGATATATGCTGTTCAACGCAGGCATCAGCCGCGATTTCAAAACCTCCTCAACCTATGACCTGGCCACACCGGTAGGAGATGCCGTCATCCTGGAAGACCAGTTCCGCTTTACCACGGTCACAGCCGGGTTTAAGTGGGCCTATGGGGAAAAGTTCATCCAGACCATTAAAAACAAGATCTCGATGGGCACGAAATACCCTGTGGTCTGGCTCCAGTACACCCGGGGGATTAAAAACCTTCTTGACGGGGAATATGATTATGACCGGTTCGACCTGAAGATACGCAAGACATTCAACCTTAAATACATTGGAAAACTGACCATCCAGTTCAATGGCGGGTATGTTGACCAGCCCATTCCCGCATGCAACCTCTACTATGCCCCCGCCAGCTACCGCGTGGTCACCATTTTCGCACCTAACAGTTTCGCCACCATGCGCAACAATGAATTTCTTTCGGACAAATACACCTCGCTTTACCTGTACCACGACTTCGGGCGCCTGCTTTTCAAGGGGGCGCGCGGGTTTCATCCCAAATTCGCCCTCTCGCAGAACATTGGATTCGGATGGCTCGGCCACAAGGAACGATACAGCCATAACATCCTCCAGCCGAAAGAGATGAACCTGGGCTACTACGAATCGGGGCTGCTCATCAACAACCTGCTGAACCTGAGCCTGTACAACCTTGGCATTGGCGCCTTTTACCGCTGGGGCCCCTACTCCATGCCCAATGCCTGGGACAACTTCGGCGCAAAAATCACGCTGATGTTCCCCTTCTAGGGAGGGCCGATCCGGTTACAATCTCAGGATGATTACTGTTATTTCAGGTATTATGGTTCATGATTATTTAGACCGGATCGAAATTTCGTCCGCCCTAACGAACGTTAAATTATTTATTTACATTTGTGCATATAATTTCCACAAGAATCTGAATATGGAAGAAAACAATAATACCCACATACCCGACGATCCTGAAAAATCAAAAGGCTCTACCCGTCGCAACTTTCTGAAAAACCTCGGCCTTGCCGGTGTAGGTGTTGCAACAGGCGCGGCTGCGCTTTATTCGGGTCACATTTTCGAGGCCAAGAAGGAGGCTACAGGCGAGAGCAAGGTCCTGCTGACCCAGGATGGCAAGCTGGTTTCGGTCGACTCCCTGGAGATCAAATCACATGAAAAAACAGGGGAGGATCTCCGTGAATCGCAAAGCCGCGAAGGTATCCCGGGCCGCCGCTGGGTCATGGTGACCGACCTGTCGAAGTGCCGCAATGCCCGCAAATGCATCAACGCCTGCCAGGATGCGCACCAGCTGCGCCCCGAGCAATATCATATGAATACGCTGCAGATGCAGGATACGCCCAACACGGCGCCCTACAACATGCCGAAAAACTGCCAGCACTGCGACAACCCTCCGTGTGTGGCCGTCTGCCCGGTTGATGCCACCTACAAACGCCCCGACGGCATTGTGCTTATCGAAAACGACCGGTGCATCGGCTGCCGCTTCTGCATGGCCGCCTGCCCCTATTCCGCCAGGATCTTCAACTGGCTCGAACCGAAGGATGCCGCCGCCCACCAGGGCCAGGAATATAACGCCGAACTGAATGTCCCGCAGAAACTGGGAACCATCTCAAAATGCCTCTTCAGCGCCGACCGCCTTCGTGAAGGCAAATTACCCTATTGCGTGGAAGCCTGCCCCAACGGCGTTTACTATTTCGGCGATGAAAATGAAGATGCGGTGACCAACGGCACGACCAAGGAGACCGTCAGGCTGAGCAAGCTGCTCCGCGACAACGGCGGTTACCAGCTGATGCCCGAGCTGGGCACCAAACCACGGGTTTATTATCTCCCGCCAAAGAACCGGCTATTCCCGTTTGAAGAAGCAAAAGATGCAACCCCTGAAAAAGTTTAATGACCATGGATGACAACAACCTGACCTTTGACAAAATCACCAGCGATCTCACCCACCACATCAGGATCAATAAGGGTTTCCTGATCTGGATGGGCCTCCTTACCGTCGCGCTGGTTGCCTGCCTGTATGCCTATTCCCTCCAGTTGCGCACCGGACTGGGTGTGGCCGGAATCCGCGATTATGTGACGTGGGGGCTTTACCTGTCCAACTTCGTCTTTTTCGTGGCAGCCAGCCTGATCGGCATGCTGGTCAGCGCCGTCCTTGGACTGATCGGCATGAAATGGATCACCCCGATTACCCGCATCGCCGAAACCATCGCCGTGGCCTTTGCCGCCGTGGCCGGGCTGGTGATCGTATCAGATATGGGACGCCCCGAACGGCTCGCCTATGTCTTCATCTATGGCCGCCCCCAGTCGCCCATCCTCTGGGATGTGACCGTGATCATCACCTACTTCGTGCTCAGCCTGCTGCTGCTGTACCTGCCGATGATCGCCGATATGGCGATTATCCACCGCAAGGTTGAAAAACTGCCGTCGTGGCTCAGGGTGATCTATAGAAGCCTGTCGCTGAACTTCACCGACAACCCCGCCCAGAACAAGATCATCAGCCGGTCGATCCGCATCCTGCTCATCCTGCTGGTCCCTGCAGCCCTTTCGATCCACACCGTCACCTCCTGGCTCTTTGCCGTCACCTCCCGCGCAGGCTGGAACAGTTCCATCTTCGGCCCTTACTTCGTCTCCGGCGCCTTCGTCGCAGGCGCTGCCGCCGTGATCATCGCCATGTTCTTCTTCCGGAAAAACTATAAACTCGAAAATTACCTTACCGAACTTCATTTCGACAATATGGGAAAGGTACTGGCTACCGTTTCCATGGTATATCTCTACTTTAACCTCAACGAGTTCCTGGTGCCGGGATATAAACTCCAGCGGGCCGATGCCATTCACCTGGCCGAACTCTTCACCGGCAAGGATGCCCTTATGTTCTGGCTGGTCCAGGTTGGAGGACTCATCCTCCCGATCCTGCTCCTGCTCTTCCGTTACTTCCGCAAACCGTTGCCGATCCTGGTCATCTCCATCGTCGTGCTGGTCGCTGCCTGGTTCAAACGCTACCTGATCGTGATCCCGACACAGGAACATCCCTTCCTGCCCATCCAGCATGTACCGCATAACTTCATGGTCTATTCGCCAACGCTGATAGAATCGATGATCACCATCGCCCCCTTTATCCTGGTGCTGATGATCATCACCGTCATCTCCAAGTTCTTCCCCGTGATCCCGCTGCATGAAACGGCCGTGGAAAAGGGGGTGGAGCATGTTAAGTTTGAATGAAGGAATGCAGGAATGAAGGAATGCAGGAATGCAGGAATGCAGGAATGCTGGAATGCTGGAATGCAGGAATGCAGGAATGCTGGAATGCTGGAATGCAGGAAATAAAAATAATGCAGAAAACAGACAGGAATTACTTAGTACAACAATATAAGCTTAGTCCTATGCATTTTAAGAAACATTTTTTTCTCCTATTGATTTTCGCTGCAACGGTTGGGGTGCGGGTTTCAGGGCAGACGTGGATTGTTCCCGACGATCAGAAAGCAGTGACGGCGCCGGCGAAATTCACCCCGGAGATGCAGAAACAGGGAGAGGTGATCTACACCAAGAACTGCCAGTCGTGCCATGGCCTCCCGGGAAAGGATAACTGGGTCAAACAGCTTGTGCCGCCGCCGGGCGACCTGGCAAAAGAAAAGGCACAGAAGCAAACCGACGGGGAGATCTTCTTCAGGATCACGACCGGGAAGGCGCCGATGCCCGAATTCCGCAACATAATCCCCGAAGAGGACCGCTGGTCGGTGATCGCCTTCCTGCGTTCGTTCAACCCGAAATATATCCAGCCTGCGCCCAAGGCCCTGGCAACCTTTTCGGGCAGGATCGTCACCCTGGCCATGCAATACAGCGACCCGATGAAAAAAATCGTGGTAACTGCCCGTGAGAAACTTAAGGACAACGACAAGGCGCCGGCAGCCGGTATCGAGGTGATGCTCTATGTTAAGCGCTATTTCGGAGCCATGCAGGTGGGCGAGATGAGAACCACCAATGCCGGCGGCGAAGCCACCTTTGAATTCCCCGCCGACCTGCCCGGGAATGGCACCGGCAGTGTCGAACTTACAGCCCGGGTCAACGATCCCAAAAACCAGATGAAAACCACACCCGTCAAGGCTTCATTTACCATCGGCGTCCCGACAAACCGCCCCGGTCTTACCGAAACCCGCGCCTGGTGGTCCACCCGCGGCCACGCGCCCATCGCGCTCCTGCTTACCTATGCTTTCGCCTTCGCGATCGTATGGGGGCTCATCCTCTATATCGTGATCTCGATCCTGAAAATTAAAAAACTCAGCCACGCCTGACCGGCCAAACACCCTAAAATCCCTGTTATGAAACGTGCCCTGTTCTCCTTTTCGGTATGCTGCCTGATGGCGATTGCAGGATTTGCACAGAACAGCCAACCAAAAATACCCATGAACACTGCCCTGGTACTGATCGACATCCAGAACGACTACTTCGACAAGGGGGCTATGCCTCTCGTTGCACCCGGCCAGGCCTGTGACAACGCCCGGCTGATCCTCGACAGGTTCAGGAAAGAGGGGGCGCTGGTAATCCATGTCAGGCATGTCGCCCAGGATCCCGCCGCTACATTTTTCCTGCCCAACACCCCGGGCGCCGAGATCAATGTCAAGGTAAAACCCCGGCCCGAAGAGCTCGTTATCACCAAACACTATCCGAATGGCTTCCGGCAGACGGCGCTGAACGAGGAACTTCAAAGCAGGAATATCACCAGCCTGGTGATCTGCGGCATGATGACGCATATGTGCGTGGATGCCACCACAAGGGCCGCCAGGGATTTCGGATACAACTGCACCCTTATCGGCGATGCCTGTGCCACGCGCGACCTGGAGGTCAACGGGCAAAAGGTAAATGCAAGGGAGGTACAGAACAGTTTTCTCGCTGCGCTGAACTCTTATTATGCTGCGGTCAAAACGACCCAACAGTATTTGGACAATAAATAACCGGTAACACTGCGAAAACCATGAATAATGAAATCAACGGTTCAGGCATGAAACATCTCGGCACCATCGGAAGAATCCTGTTTGCCCTGCCCTTCGGTGTGATGGGGCTGAACCATTTTTTCATGTACAACTATTACGTGGGAATGGTCAGCTCCTTTATCCCCGGCGGCGGGTTTACCGTGATCATCACGGGGCTGGCACTGCTGGCCGCCTGCATTGCCATCATCCTGAAAAAACTCATCCGGATTGCCTGCCTGCTCCTCGCCCTGCTCCTGCTGATCTTCATCTGTACCATCCATATCCCGGGACTTTTTGAAAGCGCCACTGCCAACATGGCCCTCATTGAACTGCTAAAAGACACGGCCCTTATGGGCGGCGCCCTGATGATCGCCGGGATATACAAGGAAGAAAATACAGACTAATTTGCATGTTGCCGTAAAACCGGCAAATGCCAGAAAAAAAAACTATGAAATTGCCATAATCACAACGTGCATGCAAACCGTGAATGATAATTTATGGCTATTCCATGTGACCCGGAAAAAATAAATATTATCACATGAAAAACAAACTTTTCGGATTTGCTCTCCTGATGCTGTGCATCGCCTGGCTGTTTCCCGTCACGGTTTTCGCGCAGGAGAGCCGTGCCGACGAACCGGGGGTGATCGAGCATCTTGATACCGTTATCCCCGCGGGCGCAACCTTCTTCAACGACCAGGGCCAGCCGGTTCAGCTCAGATCGCTGATTCAAAAACCGACGATCCTTGCCCTGGTCTATTACGACTGCATGGGGGTCTGCCCGACCCTGCTCTCGGGCGTATCGGATGCCATTGAACACATGGGCCTCGAACTGGGTAAGGATTTCCAGGTGGTGACGGTGAGTTTCAACACCGACGACACACCGGCAAAATCGCTGGCCAAGAAGCCGAACTTCCTGCGCGAACACAGCAGGCCGCATGCCGCCGGCTGGCAGTTTCTCACGGGCGACAGCGCCAACATCCATTCCCTCACCAACGCCGTGGGCTTTATCTTCCAGCGCAGCGGGAACGACTTCATGCATCCCGCCTGTATCATCGTCCTGAGCCCGCAGGGAAAGGTGACCCGCTACCTGTACGGCACCTCTTATCTCCCCTTTGATGTCAAAATGGCCATCGTCGAGGCACAGAAGGGATTGTCGAGACCCACCATCAACCGCGTGCTGGAATATTGCTTCAGCTACGATCCCGAAGGGAGGAAATACACCCTCCAGGTGACCAAAATCACCGCCACCGTTATTATTTTCTTTGCCCTTTTGCTTTTTATAGTTCTTATTGTCCGGACATCCCGGAAAAAAACGAAAACACAAAACTGATAATATGACTGAAGAAAAGACTCATCACCCTGAGCCAAGTTACCTTGTCAATACCGGAAAACACAAAGGCCTGATGTCGTGGCTTACCTCAACCGACCACAAGCGGATCGGGCTGATGTACATGTATGCCATGATGGTGTTCTTTATCGTAGGGGTACTGCTCGGCGAAATCATGCGGCTGGAACTGTTCCGGCCCGGTCAGCAATTTTACGGGCCCCAGGTGTATAACGGGCTCTTTACATTGCATGGCATCATCATGATCTTTACGGTGGTCATCCCGGGACTGGCCGCGGTGTTCGGAAATTTTTCGATGCCGATCATGATCGGCGCCAAGGATGTTGCCTTTCCAAGGCTTAACCTGTTTTCATTTTACCTTTACATCCTGGGAGCAGGTATCGCGCTGACCTCCCAGTTCCTGGGCAACGGTCCCCCCGACACCGGATGGACGTTTTACGCCCCCTACAGCATCCAGACCCACACCAACGTGGTGGCCGCCGTGTTCGGCGCCTTTGTGCTGGGATTTTCATCGATCCTCACAGGGCTGAACTTCATCGTCACCATGCACCGCATGCGCGCCCCCGGCATGACCTTCTTCAAGATGCCGCTCTTTCCCTGGTCGCTCTATGCAACCGCCTGGATCCAGGTGCTGGCAACCCCCATCGTCGGGATCACCCTGCTGATGGTCATCGCCGAACGATGGCTCCGCATCGGCTTCTTCGATCCCGCCCTGGGCGGCGATCCCGTGCTCTACCAGCATCTTTTCTGGATCTATTCCCACCCCGCCGTCTATATCATGATCCTGCCGGCCATGGGGGTGATCACCGAAATCATACCGACCTTCTCGCAGCGACGCGTCTTCGGCTACAGGGCCATTGCCATCTCCAGCCTTGCCATCGCGCTGGTGGGCTACTTTGTATGGGCACACCACATGTACACCTCCGGCATGAGCCCCACCGCCCGCTGGATCTTCTCACTGCTCACCTTCCTGGTCGCCGTTCCCAGCGCCATCAAGGTGTTCAACTGGGTGACCACCATGTATAAGGGCTCCATCGACCTGAAACCGCCCTTCCTATTCGCCCTCGGGTTTATCTTCCTCTTCATGATCGGCGGGATGACCGGGCTTACCCTGGGCGCCCTGGCAACCAACATCCACGTTCACGACACCGCTTACGTGGTGGCCCACTTCCACTATATCGTCTTCGGAGGGGTCGGCTTTGCCTTCTTTGCCGCCATCCACTACTGGTATCCCAAGATGTACGGCAGGATGTACAACTTCAAACGTGCCAACTGGGCCTTCGGGTTCCTCTTCATCGGCTTCAACCTGCTCTATTTCCCGCAGTTCGTCATCGGGATCATGGGCATGCCCCGCCGGTATTACGACTACCTCCCGCAGTACACCCTGGGGATGCAGCTCTCCTTCTTTGGCGGTATCCTCCTGCTTATCGGCATCATCCTCATGCTGACAAACCTCTTCAGCAAAAAAGGGGAAAAAGCCCCCGACAACCCCTGGGGCGGCCGCACCTGGGAGTGGACCATCCCTTCGCCCCCGCCGCTTGAAAACTTCGACGTGATGCCCGAAATGGGAGAAAATGAAACCCCGTACGACTATAAGTAGCCTGCAGCGGGATAACCGAATGAACAACAAGTAATTTGCCGGATTCGTAATTTAATTTCAAATATTAGTTAATCATATGGAACATCGCGACGACATTGGTGCAAAACTGGGCATGTGGGTCTTTATCTTTACAGAAATCCTGCTGTTCGGCGGTTTATTTTTAGTCTATGCGGTGATGCGGGGCAACTATTCGGCCGATTTCCATTCGGCTGCGCATCACCTGAATGCCTTTATCGGCACAATCAATACCCTCGTGCTGCTGATCAGCAGCGCGACCGTGGCCATGTCGATAACAGCCGTGCAGAAGGGCCACAACCGGTTTGCCGTCCTGCTGCTCTTCCTCACGCTGATCTGCGCCGCCGTCTTTATGGTCAACAAATATTTTGAATGGGGACACAAGTTCTCGATCGGTCTCTACCCGGGCAGCGACCTGATGCTGACCATGAACCACGGCCAGGTAATGTTCTTCAGCCTCTACTTCTTCATGACAGGGCTGCACATGTTCCACCTTGTCGTCGGCGGCATCATCCTCACCATCGCCATGATCAAGGTCAACAACGGCACCATCAACAGCACGCGGTATGTGCTGCTAGAAAACGGCGGACTCTACTGGCATCTCGTCGACCTTATCTGGATCTTCCTCTTCCCGCTGCTCTACCTGATAACCTAGGCTGTCAGCCCGGAGGGACCACCTCAAGCTGGAAATGAATGTGCAATTCGTAATTTTTAACCCGTAATCAAATCAAAATGGATACCGAAACTGTTCACATCACGCCATACCGTACCTATGCCTGGGTGCTCGTCGCACTGCTTGCCTTTACCTTTCTGACCATTACCGTGACGTGGATCGACCTGTCGGCCCTGACGGTGTTTGTGGCCCTTACCATCGCCACCATCAAGGCAGGGGTGGTGCTGACCTACTTCATGCACCTGAAATTCGAATCGTCGCTCTTCCGCATCTTCGTGATCATGGTGCTGGCCATCTATGTGCTGGTCATCCTCTTCACCCTGTCGGATTATCTCTTCAGGTAAGCCATGGGAATGGCGAAATAAACCAAATCTTTAAATTGTAACAAGTAATTAATTCATATGGGTGCATCAAACTTTACTGAAGGAGTTGATCTGGCTTTCAAGGTCATTTTCGGAATCAGCCTGTTTTTCCTGGCAGGGATCACTACGGTGATGGTCTATTTTGTTTTCCGTTACAGCAGGAAACGACATCCGGCAGCCGAACAGATAAAGGATAACAATGTACTGGAGATCACCTGGATAACCATCCCGCTGATCCTGGTGCTGCTGATGTTTTATTTCGGATACGTGGCCTTCAGCCCGCAGCGCGTGGTTCCCAAGGATGCCATGGCCATCAACGTGATCGGCAAGATGTGGTTCTGGACCTTTGAATACGAAGGCGGAAAACAGTCGCCCGTCCTGGTGGTGCCCCTGAAGAAGGCGATCCTGCTGAACCTCCATTCCGACGACGTGATCCACAGCCTCTATATCCCTGCCTTCCGTATCAAGGAGGATGTGGTTCCCGGGAAGAAAAACTACATGTGGTTCATCTCCCAACAGATCGGCGAATACGACATCCTTTGCACCGCCTACTGCGGACTGCGCCACTCCTACATGGAGACCAAGGCAAAGGTGGTGACGGAGGCCGAATACAAGGCCTGGCTTGCCGCCCTTCCCGCCAAATCAAGCGAACCCGAAGGCCTTGCCATCCTCAAGAAAAATGCCTGTACCGGCTGCCATTCGCTCGACGGCACCAAACTGGTCAGCGCCTCCTTTAAGGGACTCTACGGTAAAACCGAAAAGGTCACCACCGATGGGAAAGAGCGCTCCGTCACGGTCGATGACGCTTATATCAAAACCTCGGTCTACGATCCCGACAAGGATATCGTGGTAGGGTTTCCGAAAGGGGTGATGAAGACCTACAAGGGTATTGTCACCGAAGATGACCTTACCAAGATCATCGATTACCTGAAAACCATCAAATAGGCCGGACACTCCTGCTTATTCACCACCATGCATTCGCAAACCTCCACCTTCCGGGTCCTGATCACCCTGACACGGTTTCCTGTATCCCTTGCCGTAACCTTCACCGCCTTTGCGGCGATGGTCATCTGTACCGGGGATATCACCTCCGCCATGTTTTTCCCCGTGGCCGGGATCTTCCTGCTTGCCTCCGGCGCCTCCGCCTTCAACCAGTACCAGGAATGGCCTTACGACGAACGCATGGAACGCACCCGCAAACGCCCCATCCCCTCGCGGCGCATCAGCACCCAGGAGGCCCTGCGGATCGCCACCCTCTGCATTACCGGCGGACTGCTGCTGCTGCTCTATTTCTCCACCTCCGTCTGCTTTTTCCTGGGCATCTTCAACCTGGTTTGGTATAACGGCGTTTATACCTGGCTGAAGCGCAAAACCGCCTTTGCCGTGGTGCCGGGAGCCCTCACCGGGGCCATCCCCATCCTGATGGGCTGGACAGCGGCCGGCGGACAGCTTCACGACCCCACGGTGATCTTCCTGGCCTTTTTCCTCTTTATCTGGCAGATGCCCCACTTCTGGCTGCTCACCCTCAAATACGGCAGCCAGTACCGCGATGCCGGCTTCCCCGTGCTGACCGGCTATTTCACCGACCGCCAGGTGAAGATCATCATCATGGCCTGGATGTCCGCCTCCTCGGCCACCTCCTGCATGTTTGTCCTCTTCCGCATCCTGCACCAGGTGCACCTCGGCTACGGCATCATCGCCCTGAACATGGCGCTGCTGGGGATTATCGGCTGGCAGTTGTTCCTCGCCCCCGCCCTGCGTTACCGCCTGATCTTTATCTCCGCCAACCTCTTTATGCTGCTGGTCATGGTTTCGCTCATCGCCGACCGGCTGGTGTTGCACTGAAAGCATTTAGATCGCAACTTTGAAATATAAGCCAAAACCAGAATAGGTTAGCGGGGAAGCCGGGTTGCAAGGGCCTATACTTTTCCATCAATGTCAAAAAACGGTGGTTGTGATGCCGTTCAATCTGATGAACCAGTTCATGAACCATCAAGGAAACCGTCTCCTCTTTCTGTCCTACTTCTATAGCCGGTACTCTATATTTGAAAGGAAATACAACGCTTTGTTGGCTTGATAAAGTTCGTATATGGTGTTAATGGCAAATTCCTGATTGAAATCAGCAATTGCTTATGCTGTTAAGGATTTTACCAAAGCCATGACCTTTCATAAACTCAATCAAGTCCGTTTCACACAAATTACTTTTGTTCTCTTCCTCACCAGGATTGCCAATGTAGCGGGAACCCAACTGCTTTTGAAAAGATGGTACGGCACGGTTTTGGGTTTCCCGTTCCATCTGGCTGTTATTACCCATAATTTCGCCTTTATTTATGCCATTTATCCTTTACCCAATTTGCAGGATTGTTTTTTATGTATTCCCTGATCAACCTATATTCGGTATCGTTCCGAATGATATGGTCATGAAAACGTGTTTGCCAAACCGTTTTTTTAGGCGTGTTCCGATATTGGTTTATCCTGGTGGTTGCGGCCGATTTGAACCCGGCCACAAACGACGAAATCGATTTTGGTGTTCGATGTGCTAGAGACGGACGGCCGTGCGTCTCGTCATCGCCGGTGGGTATTTCCATCCGCAGAGACGGACGGCCGTCCGTCTCTACGTTGCCGGTTTTCGGTTCCGTTCGTTGCGATGCACGGCCGTCCGTCTCTACGCCCGGTTCGGTGGTCGCGGATGATGGTTCAATCCTCAAAATTGCATGGATATGGTTGGGCATGATCACAAATGCATCACAAAACAATTCCGTACGAATTTTAAATGATTTATTCCATTCCTGTTCAACGATTTTTCCGATTGGTGATAATGCTATCCCGCAAGGAGACGCACCACCGTGCGTCTCTGCAATGCCAAAAATACAATCACGGCCATGTGTGCAGATGGTAATGAAATATGCGCCTGGGTTGGCATAATTCCACCATGATGCGCGCGCTGACGGTATCCTGTATTTATTGTGGAATTTTTCGCTCACCGTTCCTGGTTTAAAAATTATCAAAACTCCATTCTCTGCAGGGTGCCTGTACAAATAATCATAATACTCTTATTTTTCCTGTTAAATGGTTTTGCATCATCCCCAGTTTAATCTTTCTGTATTTATCTAATTTGGTTTCCAATGACGTAATCTCTGCATGGTTAGTCCTGGGATTAAATTTTTAAACAAAAGATAATATTCATATATGAAGGTTCAAAGACCCAATTGCCCGGTGTTTAAATACCCGCAGTTGATATATATATCTTTACCTCCTTAATCTTACTTGTATCAATTCTCAAAATATCAACCAGTAATAGCTCCTCATTGATATTTTGAAAAGTGTCCATTTGGTTTTGCTTCGGTGCCTACCTGTTGTTGGGGGATAATATTTTAACCGGCTCTGATAGTTTCATTTCCAGTTTCTGTTATGGAAATATAAAAGTACCATAGTCTTGGGAGAAAATCAACAGAAAAATACTGGTTATTTCTTCAACAAAAACGAATTTTTAATTGAAAACCAACACAATGGCCGCAGATGAACGGGCTGACGGCCCCAACTGCACCGCCGCAGAAACTGCCTCAAAAAAACCTCCAAATCCTTGGAATTTCAGTGGAAATTTTGTATCTTTATTCTCCATTAATTTGCAGAAATAAAAATTGGTGCCGCTTTAAGTTTTCGGTTTTCTGTAAGTCCTCTCCAGGTTCGCTCTAAGTCCCCTCTAAGTCCCCTCTAAGTCTCTTCTAAGTTCGCTCTAAGTCCCCTTCGTATCACCTTCGGATCTCGTTCGGTCCACCTTCGGATCTCCTTCGGTCCACCCTCCTTCGGGCTCCCGTCGGGGACCTATCAGACACCCATCATTTTTCATTCCCTCCACGGTTGATGGCTGAAATAATTAACTTTGTCCTGTGATCCGGCAACGGCACCTCCGTTCGGTGCCAGTTTTTATGGATTCTTTCGCCCGGACTCCCTGTCACCCAGACCAACAGGGATGAACCACCTGGCCTTTGGCCGCAGTAAAATCGTGAAACGCCATGCTTGACCTCTACCGGAAAAACAAACTCTTCATCCTGATCCTCGCCACCGCCGCGCTGGGATTCCTGGTGTGGTATTTTGCCAATATCGTCATCTTCATCATCGTGGCCGGGGTGATCTCCATCGTGGGAGCCCCGCTGGTCGAACTGCTCGACAGGATCAAAATCGGCAGGCTGCGCTTCCCGCACGTGCTGAGTGTGGCCATCACACTGCTGGTCATGGTGGCGCTGATCGCCGGCCTCCTCAGCCTCTTCATCCCCCTGATCATCAATGAAACCACCCAGATCAGCAATATCGACGGCAAACAGTTCATGGCCTATTTCCATGATGAAATCGGCAGCTCACAGTCATTCCTGATCCGCTATGGTATCATGCCGCGCGGGGCCACCTTCGAATCAACGGCCAAAAAGGCGATCCTGAACCTTATCGACTTCGGCATGTTCTCCAACATGCTCAGCTCCATCATCACCTTCACGGGAACCTTCTTTTTCAACCTCTTTTCAGTCCTCTTCCTCTCCTTCTTCTTCCTGCTCGACCAGAAAATGCTGCCCCGCTTCATCATGATGCTGACTCCCGAAAAGCACGAGGGGAGGATCAGGAACGTGATGCACCAGAGTAAGAAACTGCTCTCACGTTACTTCATCGGTCTTATCATCCAGATCCTGGCCAACATCATCACCTATTCATTCGCCCTGTATCTCATCGGCGTTGAAAATCCACTGGTGATAGGCTTCTTCACGGGAATCATCATCATCATCCCCTACCTCGGCGGGATCATCTCCATGATCATGGGGGTGATCCTCGGCATCACCGGGGTCATCAGCGCCGGCAATTATGCCGCCATCTTCCCGATGACGGTTAAAATCATGTTAGCCATGTTTGTCGTGCAGACCATCGACAACAACCTCTTTGCCCCGATGATCCAGGGGAAAAGCGTGAAGGCCCATCCCGTCGAAATTTTCCTCGTGGTGATCGCAGCCGCCGGCATCGGCGGTATCATCGGCATGATTGTTGCCGTACCAGCCTACGGTTTTATTAAAATTGTGGCAAATGAATTTTTAAGTAACTTCCGGCTCTTTCAGAAAATCCCGGAAAAGCATTAACTTTACATGTTTTAAATCTTTAAAGATCACCCATATGGCAAAATCAGGTTCATCCATCTTGTTTGCAGCTGCCATCGGACTGGCAGCCGGTATTGGCGTGGGGCTGCTCATCGCCCCTGCAAAAGGATCCAAAACGCGTAAACGTCTCAAGAAAAGGCTGATGGGGCTGGCCGACCTGATGCAGGACGACCTCTCTGAAAAACTGCATGCCTTCAAATCGGCGTTGTCATCCGAGGAGGAAGATGATCTCCCGGAAGATGCCGTTATGATGGAAAACGGGGAGGGCAAATAATGGAACCCGGTAGAATTTCTGACAATTTTTCGCTGCTCACCGAAAATGTCAAGGATTATGTGAACATGAGGATCGACCTGGCAAAGCTCATCCTCTCCGAGAAGATCGCCAAACTGGCCACCTTTTTCCTGATCGCCGTGATATTCTTCATCCTTGCCATGTTCCTGCTGCTGTTCCTGTCGCTCGCCTTTGTATTCTGGTTCGGCATGGATCTCGGTCCAACCTGGGTCGGGGCGCTCATCGTGACCGCCTTTTATGTCGTTGCAGGCATCCTGATCTATTTCCAGCGCAACACCCTGTTTATCAACCCGCTGGTCACCCATTTAACTAAAATCCTGATGGAGGAGAAAGATGAAAACGACTAACCGCTATACCATCAAGGCCGAACGGATCCGTTCCCTCAAGGATATCGAGGTGGAAAAGCACCGCCTGCGGCTCGAAATCATGAAAAAGGAGCAGGATATCCACAACAGCTACCGGAACATCCTGCAAGGCTTCTCCCCGCGCAACCTGGCCACCTCCATGGTCAACGACTTCACCACCTCCTCGTCGATCCTTTCCAAAGCCTTCTCCATTGGCAAAGCCTTTATGGCCCGGCGAAAGAAAAAGAAACGCGACAAGGCACACGATACCGAAGCAGACCCGTCGTGATGCTGATGGTTAAACGGGCCGTCAACCTGTTGAAGATCTTTGCCGGCTACCTGGTCTCGCGCATGCTCGGAAAGCCCGTTCACTGGGGCAACCCCGTTGCGGCAAGCATCGAACCCAACAACACCTGCAACCTCCGCTGCCCCGAATGCCCGGCAGGCATGCAGGAACTCACCCGCAGGCGCGGACATATGCAGCCTGACCTGTTTAACACGATTATCGGCCAGCTCTCGCCGCACCTCTCCTACCTTACCCTCTACTTCCAGGGGGAACCCTATCTGAATCCCCATTTTTTCGAATTTGTCGCGACGGCCCGGGCAAAAAGGATATTTGTCGCAACCTCCACCAACGGCCATTTCCTCGACGCCGCCTCCGTTACCAAAACCATCGCCTCCGGGCTCAACCGGCTGATCATCTCGCTCGACGGCTCCGGCCAGGAGCAATACCAGGCTTACCGCACAGGCGGCGACTTTGCGAAGGTGGTGGCAGGGATTAAACTGCTGGTGCAGGAAAAACGACGGTTAAGATCGGCTGTGCCGGAGATCATCCTGCAATGCCTGGTGCTGAAGTCCAATGAACATCACCTTGCGGAGATCCGCCGGCTTGGCAAGGAAATGGGAGTTGACAGGATCACCTTCAAAACCGCCCAATTCAACGATTTTGAAAACGGCAACCCGCTGATGCCCGAAAATCAGCGTTATTCCAGGTATAAGCAAGCACCGCGGGTAAACCCGGGTTCCGCAACTCCCCGCTATGTCGTTAAAAACCGGCTGCCCAACGCCTGTTTCCGCATGTGGAGCTCCTGCGTGTTTACCTGGGAGGGCGATGTGGTGCCCTGCTGTTTCGACAAGGACGCCTCCCGCGCCCTGGGAAATATCAAAAGGGAAACCTTTCACGACATCTGGCGCGGGAAGGGGTATGACGGTTTCAGGCGGAAAATCCTGGAAAGCAGGAAGACCATCGATATCTGCGCAAACTGCTCACAGACGTTTTAAGAGATTGTTTTTCTGTAAATACAGCCTGTTTATGCCAAATATCGGGTATTTCAGGAAACTCTTGTATTTTTCAAGGGAGCGGCAAACTTACCTTCAATAATTTTTCCGACAGGAATAATGAGTGAATCAGTGCACATTTGAAAAATTGTGACCATTTATTGTCACAGTCAGGTATTTGTAGGATCCATAAATCATTACTGGTTAACCCCAATTCTATCAACGTGCAACCGACTGTTTCCACTGAAAAGAAAGTTGCATTCCTCCATTGTGTAAAAGCCGATGAACTTTGTTTGCTAAAAAGACGGTTCATTTCTGAATCGACCGCTTCACACATTCTATATTATTTCAGCTGATTTGACATGTTACTTTTGTGTACATATATTTTTATTATGTCAAAAAAGAAAATAATAGGTAAATGTTTTGGAATTCATATTTTTTGTACATTTGGGTTAGGCATATTTTAGGGTATGTGAGCTTGGAGTAAACCTCATTTTGCTTTGTTCTGAATAGAAATAATGATCAAATATCCCGCATTACCCGCTGATACAAATAATGACAATTTCGCAGTGTCACCATTCTCGTTAGTTTACAGAACCGGAAATAAACCCACCCATATTGGCCGTTTTTGGAGCGGTAAGGATCAATCCGTTATTCCGGTAATTGAAGACATACTATTTAAAGGAATAATAATTATTAAAACTAAAACGATATTGTCATGAAAAAAAATCTACTTTCAATTATTATGTTTTTCGTGGTTACCATGATGGGAAGCGCTTACAGCCAATGTCCATGTACATCCGACGGAACACAATTTCCATTAGGGATAATGACGCCAGCATCTTCCTGGCAAACAGCCACTACTTGCCAGTATGGAGGTGAGTATGGTTTGTATTATGTAACGTATGGCTATACCTATCAATGGTCATACTGTGCTGCAGATGGCGGAAGTGCCACCTGGGATACCCAGCTAAGCCTTTATGATAATTCCACACTCGCATGTTTAACTTTTAATGATGATTATTGCGGAAACCAGAGTAAAATAATATGGACGGCAAATTTTTCAGGAGTAGTCCGTGTAAAGACCAATCAATATAATTGTACAACAAATTCCACCTGTGCGACTTTAGTTTACATGGGATCGAATGGCACAGGATGCACGAATTGGTATACATCACCGGCATCCGCTAATTATTCTTGGCCTGCCAATTCAGGGTACTTCACGGTTTATGCAACAGGATCATGCAGTATGACCGCATCATCCAGTGTTTCATGGATAAATAATATAACTTATTCTAGTGGTGGATACAATTATAGTATTGACGCTAACTATGCATGCAGTTCACGAACTGGAGTTATTAATATTTATGATGCAAGTAATAATAATTGGGTAACAAGTTTCCAAGTCACACAAGATGGTGATTATAGTACATGTACCGGTTGGTACATAAGCCCGACATCAGGCAGTTATTCATCCTCTTCAAATTCTGGTTTCTTTAACGTATATGCATCCGGCGGGACTTGCGGATATCATGTAACTCCAAGTGATTCATGGATTGCAATAACCTATAACAGTGGGGAACTGGATTTTAATATTGATCCTAATCCCGATTGTATGACCAGGACAGGATATATTTATGTTTATGTAACATGTACGAATGCACTTGTGGCTACCTACGCAATAACGCAGGCAGGATCAGGCTCATTGCCCGGGGCCGCTAATGTATCCGGACCAAGTCCTATCTGTCAGGGGAGTTCACAAACTTATTTTTGTTCATCATCTGGAGCGACATCCTATAATTGGACATTACCCCCAGGATGGTCAGGCTCCAGTTCAACCAGTTCAATTACAGTGACGGTGGGCAGCAATTCGGGGTACATCTGTTGTACGCCTGTTAACGCTTGCGGTTCCGGGACACAGGTATGTTTTCCTGTTGCAGTTACCGGGATTCCATTCTGCAACAATATTGCAGGCAATGCGAGTGTTTGTCCGGGCACAACTCAAAGTTATAGTACAAACGGAAATACTACTGTATATAACTGGACATTACCCCCAGGATGGACAGGTTCAAGTTCAAATGGTTCCATTACTGTAACGGTGGGCAGCAACTCGGGTAACATATGTTGCACACCCATCAATGGTTGCGGTCCAGGGACTCAGGTATGTTTCGTTGCTACAGTTACTGGAATTCCACCTGTGCCAACCATAACCGTAAATGGCACTACATTAATGTCAAGTGCCGGGACAACGTATCAATGGTATTTAAACGGGACCTTAATCCCGGGAGCTACAACACAGTTTTACACGTGTGGTGGAAGTGGATTTTATCAGGTTGAAATCACAAATGATTATGGCTGCGCGGCAATTTCCACTCCCATTGGATGTCCGAATGCCATTGAAGAACATATTTCAGGTAATATTATGATTTATCCGAATCCGACTGATGGAATATTTACGCTCGAGATGAGAGGCCAGGGTTTAGGGAAAACTGATTATAAAATTGAAATTTTCAATTATCTGGGACAAAATATTTATCATCAGGAAATCCTAATGAAGAAGACTGAAATTAATTTGAGTAATATGCCAAAGGGAATTTACTTTGTACAGATAAGCACAGAAGAAATAACCTATATAAGCAAGGTCGTGCTTCAATAATATTTATTAATACTCCGATAAAAATTAATTTGATTGATCAGTATACCAGAGAAATTGTTAATGAAATTTTTATGTTCAACGCTTACTCCCGTGACCTTACCTTTGAATGGAAGGGTCATTGGAGGCGGCATTTTATGGCATATTCATTGAAGAATCAATGCTATTAAAATTGTGATCGATTAATGAAATTAATAAATGGGTAAAAATGTTCCCTTATTTTTATGTTATTTCCGATTATTATTTAGCTGATCAGCGATATTTTTAATATATTTTCTGCTTATTTACTTTCGTATGACTATCTTTTTTAAATTTGACAATGTGAAATCTAATGCTCTGATTTCTAAAAACATAACATTAATTCTTAAAAACAAATGAAAATGAGAAACATCTACACAAAAAGTATGGTATTGCTAATGATTTTCGCCTTACCATTAGGTCTCCTTACGGGATGCAAAACAAGTAAAAGTGCAGCCGTCGTCAAACCCCCGTCCGATGAACAAGAAGTGGTTCGGTTATGCTACGGCCCTCAGTATAATTCCGACAAGGACCATTTCCGTGCCAGCGCTTCGGGTGAAAGCATGGATCAAATGATGTCGGAAAAGAAAGCCATGACTGAAGCACGTGCAAAACTTGCTGCGCAGATCGAAACCCTTGTCAAGACTGTAACTGACAATTATGGCAAATCAACGGAATTAAATAAAAAAGAGGAGATGATGGGCCGCTATGAAACCATGACCCGTGAGGTAGTCAAGCAAAAGCTGAGTGGAACCATCGAAATCTGCAACAAGCAGACCAAAAACAAGGAAGGAAATTACAAAACCTACGTTACTATTGAACTGGCCGGGAATGATATTTTAAGCGGTCTCAACAATCGTCTTTCAAATGATCAGATTCTGAAGGTTGATTACAATTATGAAAAATTCAAGAAGACCTTCGAAGATGAGATGAATAAAATGGACACCCAAAAATAACCCTATATTTTTTCATTTTTACAATTTTTCCAGAACAAACAAGGGAGGCTGGGTATGGTGGCTCTTTTCAGATTCAGTTCTGATCTTCAATTGAATTATCATAGCCGGCTTCCTTTTTTGCTGGTGGCCACATTTATGGTTGTATTTAACTTCATTGCACAAAGCAATTCCGCTGCTTCACAATATTTCGACAGGAAGATAACCCTTTACAAAGACCATACAGACGATACAACACTCCTTCCGACCTTACGCAGTCCGATTCCACATTGGCTCTGCAGCGAGTTCCACGTTCAAAATGACACGCTGTATGTCATGGGTATTTCAGATCCGGGGATGGCAGATACCATGGCCCGCCAACAGGCTATTTTGCGGGCCATGGCACTGTTTGCCTTGGAAAATGGTACAATGTGCAAACATCAGACCGATTTTTACAGCCAGGAGAAGGTAGAAGAAACTGAAACCAAATATCAGGAAATCTATTGTTTTACGGCTGAATTTTCGGAGGAGCTCCCCACCATCACCATAATAAAAGACACCCTGCTGCCCAGCACCGAAACCGTCATTCTGGCAGCCATTCCCAAAAACCAACTGCAGCAAACCCATAAAGAGAACATGTGGGTTGAAATCTTCTTTTACAATAACGAATCTGACATATCGAACGGCAACAATATGTCAAAGACATTTGATATTCGCATCCGTAAAAAAAAATCCGATGACACCCTGGTACTCGATGCCTGTTCCTTTTACCAGCTAAATGGAAAAGCCACAGGCATGCGATGTCTGTGCGCTAAAAGCCAGTTTGTATACAACCATTATGAATTTTTTTACTCCACCGGCCAGTCGGTTCCGTTCGGCGACAGCGTTGATTTTCACGGAACCACCTGTAAACAGGGACTATGGATTGCCTATATCAGCCAGATTATGGAACGGCTCTCGATGCAAACCAAATTGCTTGTGAAGGAATCTCTTAATGTCTCTGCCAATTCATCACTCAGTTCGGCAGAACTGGTTCGTGAACGGTCACAATGCAGGCTTTCATGGAGAATCAACGATCTCAGCATCCGGGATGATAAAATGCTGGTCAACCTTTCCGTTTCAACCTATCAATCCGTTTCGAAATGAAAACCTATAAGAAACTATTGCTTTTCATAATGCTTGTATCATTGTCAGGCACCATCATGTCGCAAACGTATGAAGAGTGGCTGAAACAGGAACAGGATAACTTCGGCAAATTCAAACTTGAACGGGAGAAATTGCTCCTGGAGATGAGAAATGACTACGCCAGTTACGTGAAGCAACACGACCATGAATATTCCGATTACCTGAAAAAGGAATGGGAGAATTTTCAAGTTTTTTCAGGCAAAAAACCGCCGGAGAAACCGAAACCGACCGTCATACCCGAGTTTAAAGCGCTTTCGGAAACCCCTGTCAACCCCATTGCCATCAGAACAACTTTGGTGGATATTCCCAAATCGATTCCTTCGCTGCTGAAAATGCCGGTCATCCAGAAACCCGAACCGGCAGGGATTCCAGAAGATGCATTGTCCTTTTCCTTTTGCGGGGCCAAGGTTTATCTCGATGTTGACCGGAATATCGGAAATATTACCACCGGCAAAAAGGGGAAACCGGCTGTTACGGAATTCTGGGACAAGGCATCCAAGACAAGTTACAACAGCCTGATCAATCAGCTCATGGCGGCAAAATCGCAATTCAGCGTGAATGATTACGGATATTTTATGCTGATACAGACAGCAGCTTCAAATATTTATCAAATGGATTATCAGCAGGATCAACGGTTGCTCCTTGCCTGGTTCCTGATGGTGCGCTCGGGCTATGATGTCAGGATAGCTTACAATGACACCCAGATTGCCATTTTGCTGCCTTCTTACAACACCTTGTACTCGAAACAATTCCTGACAATAAACAATCTCAATTATTACTTTTTTAGTCCTTTTGATGGAAAAGAAATCATGACGTATGACAAAAGTTATGATCCGGCCAATTCCCCGGTTGATTTTAACATCACGAGCCCGATGAATTTCGGGGACAAACCGGTGAAAAAGCCAATGGTGTTTAAATTTCAAGATAAAACTTACAATTTTGAATTTGCCTATGACCCTGGAGTTATTGAGTTCTATAAGGATTATCCCCAGGTTGAAATGGAGGTTTACTTCAATGCTGCTGTTTCAATGGACACCAAGCAAACCATCGCCGATTGCTTTAAACCATTACTGGCCGGCATGCAGGAACAGGAATCTGTCAACTTCCTGCTCAATTTTGTCCAGACTGATTTTGCGTATAAAACCGACCAGGAGCAATTCGGTCGCGAGAAGTTCTTTTTCCCGGAAGAGCTTTTTTACTACCCGGCCTGTGACTGTGAGGACAGGGCAGCCCTGTTTGCTTACTTGGTCAGGAATTTATTAAACCTGAAGGCGGTGGGGCTTGAATCGCCCGATCACATGTTCACAGCAGTTCATTTTACCACAGACGCTTTTGGCGATTATGTTACCTACAAAGGCGAAACATACATCGTGGCCGATCCGACTTACATCAATGCACCATTTGGAAAGACCATGCCATCGGTAAGCCTGCAATCTGCCAAGATTGTTGCCATGAACAATCCCGGACAGGAATTGCTCTCGCGCGACAATGCGTGGGACATGGCCATAAAATCGGGAATAAAAAAGGCCAGTAACGTTCAAAACCTTGTATTCGATAAAATGGGGAATTTTTATGTGACCGGCTACTTTTCAGGAACGATTAACATAGGTCCGTTCTCTGCACAAGGCTTTGTCGATGCCCAGTCGTACATTGTCGCGAAAATGAACCAGCATGGAAAACTACTTTGGGCCGATCATGTAAAATGCACGGATAATGCCGTGGGTTTGTCTATGGAGCTTGACCACGCGGGGAACCTGTACGTTGCAGGTTCGTATCAAGGAACGATGGCAGAGATGAGATCAGGCAAAAACAGCGATGTTTTCATAATTAAATATTCGCCCACGGGCGAACGGTACTGGATAAACAATGCTGGCCTCGACACCATTCCCCAGGGAGCAGGGCTGATTTATTCGCTGGATTTTGATAAAAAAGGACATAAGGAAAAAACAAGGATTGTGGAATTTTCTGCGACTTATGCGGGGTACGGACTGTTTATAAACGACACTTCTGTGGTTTTCAACGGGTTCATCCAAAACACGCTGGTACCGGCCATGACCACCTCTTCGGTGAATTCCGCTGCGGAAATGGATTATGCCGACCTGCTCAAAAACGAATATGACCAGTTTGTCTCCAAAAAAACCGATCGCGCCGTTGCCGGGTTGTTTGCTATTTCCAGCATCATTACAACGCCGGGTGTGGTAATTTCAGGGAAGGAGGTGCAGAAGGCCTTTGATAAGTTCAACCCGGGATTCAAAACAAAATGCCCGAACATGTACAAGCTCATCGGGAAGGTCAGTGTTATGAAGAATTCGAACGATATTATTACTATCCTGACTGAAAACGGGGGAGATATTCTTTTCGACAAATTAAAACTGGGGAATAACTCCCAGCTGAGAATCTCCATTTTATCCGACGGCAATGCTCAGGTTGATGCGATTTCAGGAGTCAAGGTTGGGAAATTGATAATCTGGTATCCGCTGAATTATGTCAGGGTGTTTTCAAATACCGGAGACCTACTTTTTGATTATGACCAAGATCATTCACAGGCTCGGATGAACCTTAGAAAAGATATTTTAAACTGATCAAAATAACGTTGAATGTTCATTTTTTCAAAGATTATAACCCTATTCTTCTTTGTCTATCCGGTTTTTTGCTCCAGCACGCATGAAATCGTTGTTAGAAACAAACATTATCAAATGGCCTCAATCGGGTTGACGACAAGGAAAGTATTCCAGCAGGCTAAGGAATCCCTGGCTGACTAAGTGCAGGAATACTGTGGAAACTGGTCAACTGAATGATGATTTGAACAAAATCAATTTACAAAAAGATGATTTTCACGGAGAATGGAACTGTAGAATTAAGCCAAACATTGGAAACTTTTTTACCTAAAAGACATTTAAGAACTTCATTCATACAAACCGTAAATGATACCTGGGATTTTCCAAAGGTTCTGACCATAAAATTTATCTTATCATAACTCTAAAACTTTTATTCAACCTCTAAAAATGTTAACTTATGAAACAGAACTTACTTTATCTGATCAGTTTTTTCATCGTGTTTTCTGCCAGTGCGCAGGATGGCCAGCAATCTGGTTTAAAAGTCAAGACAGGTGAATTCGATAAAAATTATAGCAGGAGTTCCGTTACCATGATTTTGATGGATATTCCGGGAGTTTCTTACTTAGGTGAACTAAAAGATGAATTTATCAAGGCACGGGTTCCTGATAAATTTAATGACAACAGGATTGCAACCCAGGTTATACAAGGGCCGTATACTCCAATCCCCATGTACAAGGATGATGGCACCCTGACACAATCAACCATTTTTGGTCAAAGTTCTGAGACCGCGTTTGACAGGCAGAATGCAAAGTCGATAAGCCGGATTCTGGATGAAACCCATGTGCCAAATTTAATTATTGCAAACACCTACAAAAGGAACCCTGATGGCACCTTTTCAATGGAACTCGTTCAGCAAAGGGGTCTCATGAATGCAACAGATGATCAGATAAAGATGGCAAATGCATCCAAACGTGGCTTGGATGCCGTAAAAGATGCAGGTGAAGCTTTGATAAAAAAAAGTTATATCATCGTCTTTGAATACTCTGATATTCTGAAAGTGCAAAACCTTTCCGGCGCAAAATACCAATCTGTTTCTAACACTTATAAGGATAAAAACGGGTTTATTTGTCAAACAAGAGCCTATGTTTACCTTCTCGATTTTAATGACTCCATAAGCAGCATATTCTATAACAAGCTTTGGACCCAGGACTCTGACCCCGCCAATGTAAAAGCGGAAAAGCGGGTGATGTTCGACAACTTCAAATTTCCGGTAAAGTATATCGGCACATTTTACAATCCATTAATTAGTGCAGTACAATCAAACCCGGTGAAAAACAGTTATTTTAGCGCATCCCAAAAATCGGAAACTGAACTATTGGCTGAATTGGTTCAAAACGGAATTGATGCCACAACCTTTTCTGTTGAGAAGAAACTGGCCGATTTCCAGGTCAAATCACCGATCGCTATGGTGCATCCCCTCCGTACCAAGGTCGGGTTAAAAGAAGGATTACGCATCGATCAGCGATTTTTCGCCTATGAATCGGTTCAAAAAAAAGATGGCACTGTAAAATGGAAAAAACGAGGCGTGGTCAGAGTTGCATGTAAGATTAATGACAATCAACATGTTGCGACAGGTTATACCGCTGCAGAAGATATGACGAAATTATACCAGGTTGGCGGGAGAAAACTTGATGTTGGGTATTACCTTCGTGAAAAGAAAGACCTTGGATTAGGGGTATACGGCGGTCCGATTTACAGCATGAATGACAAGGAGAACATGACCTATTGTCTTGGCGTTGCATACAATGCTTCATCCGTGTTACAGTTTTTAGGTGTCAGGTCATTAAAGGTGTTTGGTGAAATTATCACAGGTGTGAATAAATATCCATTGCCAGATGTGGCACTGGAAAACAACCGGGCGGCTACAGATTTCAAACTGAATGTAACAAGGTACAACATTGGATTGTCAAAAGACCTTTATTTTATCCGGGGAATTTTCCGATTGTCGCCATTTTTTGCCTATACCATCGGCGAGGCAAAGTTCACCGAAGATTTCACTTATAACGGCGTCAGTTATGTAAAAGAGGCATCATATGGCAAAATAGAAACTTTTGGCGCCGGTGCAAATTTCAGCATGAATATAATCCCTTCAATACAATTGGTATTTCATGCGAACTTTATTGGTGTTAACTACAAGCCAAGTGACAACAACCTGCCATCGATAGCGAAAAGTGGAACAGAATTGGGAGGGTTCCTGAGGATTGAATTTTAATCGCGTGGTGAAACAGGCTGTCAGTTGACCGTATTTTTTGTTATTTTGTAAAAACGTCCATAAAACATGTATATGAGAACTATAGGATGCTTAATGCTCACTTTCGTTTTTTTCATCTTTTTTATCCAGGCGAGCGGGCAATCGAAAAGTAAAAAAGAGATGGCAGGGTATACCATCGACAACTACGAACTGGAATGTATGGGAACCGGGATGGATGGGTCCCAGTTAATCAAGGTATGGGGATATGGCAAAAAACCAGATGACGCCATCATTCAGGCAAAAAGGAATGCAGTTCATGGCGTGATTTTTAAAGGAATCATCGCCGGGAAGCCTGGGTGCTTTAATAAACCCCTTGCCGAAAGCCCGTCGGTGGAAGACAAAAACGCTGATTACTTTAATGAGTTCTTTAAAAATGGTGGAAAATATTTGAATTTTATTGCCATTAGCGGTGATGGGATGCAGGATCGGATCAAAGTTGGCAAACAATACAAGGTAGGCATCGTGGTTTCTGTCATGCATGTTGCCCTGCGTAAAGAACTTGAATCAGCGGGAATCGTAAAAAGACTTGATAATGGATTTTAATTGATAACCATATGAAAAAAATATTTATAATTCTTCTGTTCGCGATAATGAACGGAATTGGCTTCGGACAAGCGAAGAAACCAACAATTATGGTGCTGCCGAGTGATGCATGGTGTAAGGAAAATCATTACGTGCTTTTTTTTGACAATCAGGGAACCAAAGAAGAAATTCCAGATTATAAGCGAGCATTTCAAGATATGAACCTCCTGCCTGTCATTGCAAAAATTGGAGGTATGATGGCTGATAGGGGATTTCCTCTCATTGATGCTGAGTCACGCATAAAAAGCCTTGCATCGGAAAGTGCCGAGGATGCCATGCTCCAAAGTAAATCCGGGGGAAACGTTGCCGAATCTCCCATCGACAAGTTAAAAAAAATTGCCAAAGCTGACATTATTATCCAGTTAACATATAGTGTTAATACCCAGGGGCCAAAACGATCAATAACCTTTACTCTAAAAGGACTTGATTCATATTCAGACAAACAAATAGCGGCTGCCACTGGCACTGGGTTGCCATCATTTTCTGCCGATTTGCCTGTATTAATGGAAGAAGCCGTGCTGGCCCACCTTGACAATTTCAATTCAGGCCTCCAACAGTACTTCAATGACCTTTTTGCAAATGGCAGGGAAATCACCATGCGGATTAAGAAATTCGACACATGGGATGGAGATCTTCAGTCAGAATATGGAGGAAAGGAATTGGGATCCATAATCGAAGATTGGCTGAACGACAATACAGTTCAAAAAAGATACAATACCACCGATGCGACAGAAAATATGATGTTCTTTGAACAGGTAAGAATACCGATGCAGGATAAAAATAACAACCCAATAGATGCCCGCGGGTTCGGAAAAGGTTTGCAGTCGTTTCTCAGGAATCCTCCGTACAATATTGTAAGTAAACTGATGACAAAAGGATTAGGACAGGCAACGATCGTTCTGGGAGAAAAGTAATAATTTTTCAAATCCCATGACTTAACCCTTATAATCACTTTTTTGCATATCGGGAATGGTTTTTTTTGATTATTCCATAGTCCCCAAAAAACAAAAATTATCACATGAAATTGCCATAAGCACAACGTTCATACAAACCGTTAATAATAATTTATGGCTATTCCATATGGCCCGAAAAAATAAATATTAACTTATGAAACCAATTACAATAGTAGTTATTCTGTTACTGAGTATAGTAACCTTTTCTGGTTTTTCCCAGAATGACCTTGGAAAAACAGACGATGCAGGAAGAATCTCCCTAAACCCCGTAGTTTCTGACGAAATTACAGGGATGCCGGCTGAAGCCATAACCTTCCTGAAGACCAAGCTTCAACAATGTGTCGCTTTGAACGGCCTTGGTGCCACTGGTTCCAATATGCGCTTTTTAATAACGGCAAATGTTACCACCACAACAAAGGATATTTTACCGGGTCCACCTCCAAAAATAGCGCAAAATCTGGAGGTTACTTTTTTCATCGTCGACTATAACGAAAAAAAGGTTTTCAGCAGCGTTTTGATTGCCATAAAAGGAGTTGGTACCAATGAGACAAAAGCCTATATTGATGCAATAAAAAACATTAAACCATCATCTCCTGATTTAAAGAATTTCGTTGAAATGGGAAAAATGAAGATCATCGAATTTTACAATTCCAATTGCGACTTTATTCTTGAACAAGGCAGATCGCTCGCATCGCAGAAAAAATTCGAAGAAGCCATTACTGTTTATACATCCGTACCGGAGGTTTGCAAAGATTGTTACATCAGGGCGTTGGCAGGTGTAGGTCCTGTTTACCAGCAATACATAGATAACAACTGCAGGTTACTGTTAAACAATGCAAAATCTGCCTGGATAGGTAACCAAAATGCTGATGGTGCTGCTAAGGCCGGAAGTTCACTTGCTCAGATCGATCCACAGGCACAATGCTACCCTGAGGCAGCTCAACTAATGGGGCAAATAGAAAAAAAAGTGCTTGCCGACGAAAACAGGGAATGGAACTTTAAAATGAAAAAGCATGACGATGGTGTGGAGATGGAGAAGATACGTATACAGGCGTATAAAGAGGTAGGCCTCTCATATGGAACCCATTTGCAAGGTTTAAATTATAGATTCGCAGGATGGTTGTGGTAACCAGATCTATGGGATAGGTGCAACCACTTTCTTCCTCACTCCGGCCAGTATCAGCCGGGTTTTATAAAATCGTATTGTAACGAGTTTATTTTTTCAAGCCATGAAAACAACAGTTTTTTCTTTAGCAATTCTCCTTTATTGTATGACCGCTTTTTCTCAGGAAAAGGTCACTGATAAAAGTTCCAAAACCCCTCACTGGATCAATGCCACAGCTCCGGATTTTATTATTAAATCAGGGAGTGGCCCTACCATTGATGATGCAAGGGATAATGCCTTGTTACGCGTAAAAGAAAATATCATCAGTTCAGTTGCCGAATCAATAATCTCTTCAACAGAACAAAAAAGTTCAGAGGAAAATACTAACGACAAAAGCCAGATCAACGGCAGTTTCAAGACCTATATCCGGACCCAAACCGCCGATATACCTTATCTAAAAGGGGTTTCCATTAACAAGGTTTCTGAATTTTATTGGGAAAAGTTAGAAGATAAAAAAAAGAAGTCAATTCATTATCAGTATTATCTCAAATATCCGTTTTCATCGCTGGAACTTCATTCCCTGATCTTGGATTTTGAACTCAATCAAAGAAGAATGATGGAACAAATTGATGAATTGGGGAGTTCTATTGACACAGTAGTCACCATCGAACAGTTATACGCTACGCTTCAGGCCTTACGGAATTTTTTACCTGTCATAGATGGTCAAAACAAATCAAGAGCTGAATCCTACATCTCTAAACTTGAATTAATAATTAGTTCCGTGACTTTAACAGAAATATCCCATACGGAAGGCAAGTTAACGTTCATGCTCGCATATGGGAACCAAAAGTTCAGAACTGCTTTAAAACCTAAAATCAAATCGAACTGTGCAAACAATTTCAGAGTCAGTTCTTCGGAGAGTTCAATCACTATTCTATACGATCAGGGAGGGTGTTTCAGTGGCCTTTCAAACAGCGTCACCGTGGAATATAATGGGATTTATCCGCAAATTAAAGGGGATTTTTCAATTCCAAAACACCTGGAGGTAACGATGCGTATTATAGATCGGATCCTAGTTAAATCAGTGGAATCAGATTCTTTGTCAATAATGTCATGGGTATTATTTATCCCTATAGATTCACAATTTCCAGATGAAATTACAGTCGACAGGGTAACCATTGAAATTGTTGGAATGCCTGCAATGACATTTTCCCCGGTTGAAAATACTATGATTCAGAAAGGGTTAAATCAATTGGAAATTGCCGGGAAACAGACTGTGAACCGTAAACAAATCAACCTGGGAAATTCCTCAACGTTGATGGCATCGGGAAATATTGTTTATACCATTCCGAAATCGGGAAAAACAGGCACTTATAAATTTTATAATCAGGTTGTCTCAGTAAATCAGTGATGTTTGAGATAATTAGCCCCATGGGGAGATATAAGTCCTGAAAGATATTACCAATTATTATTATCTGTTTTTTCATTCATCGATGTTTTGAAGAGGTCAGTTAATTTTAAAATTTCTATATTTATTTGATTACAATAAGCGTTATGTGTGCCTTTCTGATTTTTTTCAAATTTCCAAGCTTCAATAGGACCTAAATCGGTAATATCATTATGCTTACATGATCATTCCTGGTGAAATTGCGATCCATTACTAACAATCCTCCCAATAGGAATAATTTTTTTTCTTCCCACATTATCCCTTCTTTGCAGCATGGGGGAAAAATCCTTACCCGATCATTGAAATTCAACAGCGCTGTAAATTGGTCGCCGTATTCCAACCGGATTATAAACCATAACACTAACTTTGCTGGCTGATTTACCCGCCTATGAAAAAGCTTATCGTAATCGCGATCGTCTGCCGGATCCTGCTCTGCAGCCATAGTGATGCACAGCCGGCAGGATCAACGATCCCGTATGGTTCAAACCCGCGTTGCGGCAAAACGGTCCATCTGCGCGGCTTCGGCATGTACGTGGAAGAATACGGCAAGGGGAAGCCCCTGCTGGTCATTCATGGCAACGGCGGTTCCATTGCCTCCATGAAAAACCAGATCTCCTGTTTTGCTAAAAATTACAGGGTGATTGCCGCCGATAGCCGTTCACAGGGTAAATCAGCCGATGGCAGCGATTCACTCTCCTACGAAATGATGGCCGATGATTACAGCGCACTGCTCGACTCGCTGCATGTAAAATCGGCCTGCGTGATCGGCTGGAGCGACGGCGGCATCATAGGGTTGCTGCTGGCCATCCGCCATCCCGGCAAGGTAAAGCGGCTCGCCGCCACGGGGGCCAACATCCGGCCCGACAGCAGTGCCGTCGCCTATGCCGACATCCGCGGCATGGAAATCCAGGTTGAACGGATGAAAAAACTACCGCAGGATGCCGCGGTCAGGAACGAAATCAAACTCACCAGGCTGATGATCCGTGAACCCAACATATCGCACCAGGCGCTTCAATCAATCACATGCCCTGTGCTGATTATCGGCGGCGACCACGACATCATCAAAACGGAGCATACCCTCGAAATTTCAAGAAACATCCCCGGGTCCAGCCTCTGGATATTGCCCGGCTCGGGCCATGATACCTGCATCCGGTTCAAGGACGATTTTAATGAACAGGTCCGCCGTTTTTTTTCAGCAGACTAGATCAAACGCCCGTTATCCAATCCTTAACAAAAAACAAGATGATCCTCGAAGCCTGCGTTAACTCAGCCATTTCCGCCATCGAAGCCCAGGCGGGCGGCGCCGACCGTGTCGAACTCTGCGAAAACCTGCACGACGGGGGAACCACCCCCAGCGCAGGAACCATCCTGTTTGCCAGGAAACATCTTCATATCGGGCTCTATGTCATGATCCGCCCCAGGGGAGGCGATTTCCTTTACACCGGAGATGAGTTCGAGATCATGAAGACCGATATCGGCATTGCCAGCGAGATGGGCGCCGACGGCGTGGTTTTCGGCATCCTCCTGCCCGATGGCACCATCGACAGGGAAAGGATGAAGGTGCTGGTTGATCTTGCCCGCCCCATGGGGGTTACCTGCCACCGCGCCTTCGACATGACCGCCGATCCCTTCCGGGCGATGGAGGATCTCATCAGCCTCGGCATCGACAGGATCCTCACCTCCGGCCAGCAGCCTACCGCGCCCCAGGGCGAACAGCTGATCCGGGAGTTGGTCCTGCGGTCGGCAGGCCGCATCATCATCATGCCGGGAAGCGGCGTAAAGGAGCACAACATCGCACGCCTGGCCGAAACCACGGGGGTAACCGAACTTCACATCCACCTGGAAAAACAGGAGGCCAGCAGGATGCAGTTCAAACAATCGTCGGTCTATATGGGCAAGCCGGGCCAGTCTGAGTTTGAACATACGCTGACCGATCGCAGCAGGATCAGGCGCGTACGAGATCAGCAAACTTAGTGACCCCCGCCGTCGCCTTTTCCCTGATCAGCGTCAGCCCGGGAACATAATACTGCGGTTCGGCCTCCGGGTCGACCAGGTATTTGGGAACCCGCGACGGGAGATATTGCAGCAGCCCGGCGGCGGGATAAACCTTCAGGGAGGTCCCAACCACCAGGAAGATATCGGCACTTCTCACAAGGGTGGTGGCGCGCATTATACCGGGTACCGGTTCCCCGAACCACACGATATGCGGGCGCAGCTGCGACCCCTTTTCACACAGGTCGCCCAGCTTCAGCTCCCAGCCGGCAAGCGTATATACCAGGTTTTCATCAACCGTCGACCGTGCCTTCTTCAACTCGCCATGCAAATGCAAAACCTTGGTGGAACCGGCCCGCTCATGCAGGTCATCCACATTCTGGGTGATGATCTGCACGTCAAAATCCTTTTCAAGCGCGGCAAGGACTAAATGGGCCGCGTTGGGCTCCGATTCAAAGAGCTGCCTGCGCCGCAGGTTGTAAAACTCCATCACCATTCCGGGATCACGCTCCCAGGCTTCGGGACTGGCAACCTCCTCGATCCGGTTGTTGTTCCACAGACCGCCGGCATCGCGGAAGGTCTGGATACCGCTCTCCTGGCTGATACCGGCGCCGGACAGGACTACAAGGTTTTTCATAGGTTAATATTGATTTTTTAGGGCTATATGGCATAGCCATAAATTATCATTCATGGTTTGCCTGCATGTTGTGATTATGGCAATTTCATGCGTTGAATTAAAGTTTGTTACTATTTTGCCAGTTTTGATTTTAACTATGTTTCGCTGTTTAATGTATTAATTTAACCACGATGGCCACAATGATTTACACAATGTTCACAATGGTCTTCTTTGTGTTCATTGTGCCTTCTTTGTGTCATGGTGGTTAACTTTTGACCCGGTCTTCATGCAGCAGATATTCAAAGCAGTTATAATTAATTGTTTTGGCGTTGCCCGGATTAATGAGCTCCCATTGAACCCGGACTTAAAAACAAAGGTAATACAGAAAAAGTAACAACAAGTGCCAACCCGGGTCGCTGAAATTTCTTATTTTCGGGAAAAGAATTCAAGTATGAAAACTTACCCTCCCCGATCCTTTCCGCTCTTACGCAAATGCGCGGTTTCGCTGTTCTGCTGCCTGGCAGCCTTCCTCCTGCTTTTCTCCCCTGCCGGGGCCCAGCAGGTCGCGCCAACCGACTGGGAAAATCCCCAGCTGACAGGTATCGGCAATGAACCACCGCACGCCTCTTTCCTGCCTTTCGACAACGAAAGTGCTGCCCTGAAAAACGACAGGGGCGGATCCCCCTGGTTTATACTGCTCAACGGCACCTGGAAGTTCAACTGGGCCGAGAATCCTGATAAACGCCCGGAGAATTTCTGCAACGACGCCTTTGACGTAAGCAACTGGAAAGATATCCAGGTTCCCGTAACCATCGAGAAAGAGGGCTATGGCTACCCCATCTACGTCAACCAGTCGTACGAATTCAACCACCTTATGAAACCCGATCCCCCGAAGGTGCCGCACGACTACAACCCCGTCGGCAGCTTTCGCCGCGAGTTCACCCTGCCCGCCGACTGGAAGGATCGGGAGGTTTTCCTCCGCTTTGAAGCGGTGAAATCCTTCAGCTATGTCTATCTCAACGGGCAGCGCATCGGCATGGGTAAGGATGGCAAAACACCCTCCGAGTACGATATCACCCGGTACCTCCGCCCGGGAAGCAACATCGTGGGCATAGAGGTGTTCCGATGGTCCGACGGGAGCTACCTCGAATGCCAGGACATGTGGCGCATGAGCGGCATCAACCGCGACGTATACCTATTTTCAACGCCCAAAACCAGGATCCGCGACTTCACCGCGATCGGCGACCTCTTTTCAAACTACCGGCATGGCCTGTTGAAGGTCGCCGCAATCGTGAAGAGCGAGGCGGCCAATCCCCCCGCCGACCTCGACCGCCCCTTCCTGAAACCAACCCTTTTGCTCGAGGTTGCACTCTACAAATCGACCACCGATAAAACCCCCGTGGTTCACGAAACCATCACCTTCAAGGCAAAAAGCGACCTGGAGGACACCCTCCTTTTCACCGAATACCTGCCCGATCCGCTGAAATGGAGTGCCGAAACACCCAACCTCTATCACCTGGTCCTGACCCTGAAGGATGAGGATGGCGCCATCCTGGAGTCGACCGGGTGCCGCGTCGGATTCAGGAGTTCGGAGGTGAAGAACGGCCAGTTCCTGGTCAACGGCAAACCCATCCTGATCAAGGGGGTGAACCGTCATGAAAGCGATCCCTTCACGGGCCATGTAATCTCGAAGGAACGGATGCTGCAGGATATCCGGCTGATGAAGGAGGCCAATATGAATACCGTCCGCACCTGCCATTATCCCGACGATCCCTACTGGTACGAGCTCTGCGATGAATACGGCCTCTATGTGATCGATGAAGCCAATATCGAATCGCACGGCATGGGTTACGACCCCGACCGCACCCTGGGCAACAAGCCCGCCTGGCTCAAGGCCCACCTTGACCGTACCCGCCGGCTGGTCGAGCGCGACAAGAACCATCCCTGCGTGATCATCTGGTCGCTTGGCAATGAGGCCGGCAACGGCTGCAACTTCGAGGCTACCTACGACTGGGTCAAAAACCGCGACAAGAGCCGCCCTGTATGGTACGAACGCGCCGAACAGGGCGCCAATACCGATATCTTCTGCCCCATGTACTATACCCCTTCCGACCTGAAATGGTATGGCTATGCACGCCAGCTGCGCCCGCTCATCATGTGCGAATATGCCCATGCCATGGGCAACAGCACGGGCAATTTCAGGGAATACTGGGATGAAATCGAACGCTACCCGCAACTCCAGGGGGGCTGTATCTGGGACTGGGTCGACCAGGGACTGTATGCCAAAGACAAGAACGGCAAGGAGTTCTGGACCTTTGGCGGCGACTATGGACCGAAAAACGTGCCCAGCGACGGGAATTTCCAGTGCAACGGGCTGGTGGCCCCCGACCGCAGGCCGCATCCCGGTTACTGGGAGGTTAAGAAGGTCTACCAGTATGTTACCTTTACCGCGGCGGACCTGGCAAAGAGATCGTTCGACATCGTGAACAAGTATGATTTTTATGACCTGGCCAACACCGAAGTAACCTGGGAACTGGTCAGCAACGGCAAGGTTGTAATGGTTGGCAAGGTGCCGGCCTTCACCCTCGCTCCCAAGGCTCACCAGGGGTTTTCCATTACCTTGCCGGAATTTAAACCCCAGGGCCGAACCGAATACTTCCTGAACCTTTACCTGAAAACTACGGCCCCCTGGGGATTGCTGCAAACAGGCCACACCCTTGCGTCAGAGCAATTCCTGCTCGCCACGCTGGGTTCCGACCCTGCGACTGCCGCCACCGGCGGCCAGGCAAAGATAAAAGTCGCCGAAGGGGATCATGACATTGTGATAACCGGCAGCCAGTTCACTGTCGGCTTTGATAAAACGAGCGGCACCCTCTCCTCGTGGAAGTTCCGCGACACGGAGATGATGATCCGCGGGCCGCTGCCCAACTTCAGGCGCGCCCCCACCGACAACGATGTTGGCAACGGGCTTCCCAAACGTTCCAGGGTATGGTTCGAAGCCAGCGAGAAAAGGAGCGTCCAGTCGGTTGAGATGAAAAAAGAGGGCGACAAATCCGCCAGCATCAGGGTGGTTTACCTGTTTCCCGACAGTCTTGCACGGGAAACCGTCGATTACCATATCAATGCCGTTGGCGCCATCACGGTGACAGCCTCGATCACCCCGCTGCGCGAGAAGCTCCCCGAGATGGTCAGGTTTGGCATGAACCTGCAGATCAGCCCAGAATTCCTGAAAATGGCCTGGTATGGCCGCGGACCTGCCGAGAACTACCAGGACCGGAACACCGCCTCCTTTGTGGGACTCTGGGAAGGACTCGTTGACAACCAGCCCTGCCCCTATGTGCGCCCGCAGGAGTACGGCTACAGGACCGACGTGCGGTGGATGAGCCTGGAATCGGCGAAACACCTGGCCATCCGGTTTAACGGGCAGCCGCTGATCGGCTTCAGCGCCCTCCCCTATACATACGACGACATGAAGGGCTTCAAACAGGCGGGAAAACATATCAGCGACCTGGTCGATGAACCCTTTGTCGATGTGAATATCGACTACAAGCAGATGGGCGTTGGGGGCGACGACAGCTGGGGCGCCCAGACGCATGCCGCGTACACCCTGCCGGCGGGAAGCTACAGCTACAGCTTCACCATGGAACCCGTAACAGGCACCGAGGTGACAAAATAAATGACGCGTATACTGGGGATATTTACAGGTATGGAAGATATTAAATCGTTAATAGAGAAAAAGGTCTTTGAAACACCCTTCATCGATACGCACGAGCACCTGGTTGACGAGTCGGAACGGCTGGATTGCATGGAACCACTTTTCCCTTGTGATGACTGGACTTTGTTACTGAATCACTATTTTAGTTTTGACCTGATATCGGCAGGAATCCCGAAAGAACAGTTTGACCGTTTGTTTTCAAAACAGGTCAACCCGGTTCTCAAATGGAAGATCCTGGAGGAATATTGGCCCTGTTTAAAAAATACGGCTTCGGGAATGGTGTTCCGGCATACCATCAGGATACTTTACGGCATCGGCGAGCTTTCCGAAGACAATATCCCGGAACTGCAAACCCGGTACGAACAGACAAGAAAACCAGGGTTTTACAACTATGTCATCCGTGATATGGCCAATATCAGGTATTGCCACGTGCACTCGCCGGTTGTCGCCTGTAAAAACAGTGAATCTCCCGGCCTGTTGCGGCATGATCTTGCCTTAAACGGACTGATCCAGGTGGCCGTAAAGCCCTATTCCGTTCCCGGAAAGACTGCGATTGACAGCCTGTCTGACTGGCACCTGCTGATCGACGGGTGGTTTTCGGAATATCACCTAACTGCAACCGGCGTGAAGGTCGGGAATGCCTATTTCAGGCGGCTTGATTTTGAAAGGGTTGCCCCCGGAGAAGTTGAGGCAATATTTACCAGGAAAATCAACGGGCAGCTCATGGATCCCGGGGAAGAAAAAAAACTCCAGGATCATTTATTCTGGTACTGTGTCGACAAAGCCACGCAATACGGGCTACCCGTAAAAATGCATACCGGCCAGTGGGCCATGAATAATGTGATGAACATGCACTGGGTAAGGGACAATCCATCGGATTGCGCTTCGTTGTGCCGTAAATCGCCCGATACAACATTTATCTTTTTCCACATAGGATATCCGCATTATGAGGAGATGATTTCCCTGGCGAAAAGCTATGCGAACGCCTATATGGACATGTGCTGGTCGTGGTCGCTCAACCCCCTGGCGGCAAAAGATTTTTTGAAAAAATTCATCCTTGCCGCACCGAATAACAAGATCTTCGCATTTGGCGGCGATGATAAGATTGTGGAGAATTTAACAGGCCATGCTTATGTCGCCCGCAAAGGGATTGCCCTGGCCCTGGCAGAACTGGTGACTGAAAACTGGCTCACCCTCGGCGATGCGCTTGACCTGGTGGAGATCATCATGTTTAAGAATGCTGAGCAGCTATGAAAGAGAATTTCGGTTACATCCGAGACCGGCTTTTCGCAGGAAAAAGATGGCTGCAGGATTGTTACTGATTCAATTTTATGCAAACGCCCGATTGCATAATAGACCTGTAAATCATGAGGCCGCCGATTCCTTCGGCGCCAGGAACCTGTTAAACAGCAGCAGCCCTATGATCGTGGCCACGCCGATCAGGCTGAAGGTGATCCACAGCAGCGAGGGGCGGTTCATCTTTTCGACAAACTGCACGTAGAGCGCGGCGCCCAGCACACCCCCCACGCCGCTGCCGATCACGCCGTACATGAACGACCAGCCCTGGTAGAGGGCCTTCTTGTCGTGCGGCGCAATCAGCCCCACATAGGCGATGAACTTGGGATGGGCGATCATCTCGCCGAGGGTGAAAATGAACATCGAGGCCAGGAAAATCCACCCGCTGGGCGAGATGGCCAGCATGCCCATCCCCACCGAACCCAGGCAGATGCCGAAGATCATGGTGGGCAGGGCCTTCGTTTTTCTTACCAGGCTTGAGACAAGCAGCTGCAGCAGGATGATCGCCCCGGCGTTCATCACCGTGACATGCTCTGCATCGAATTTCCAGGAGGGATGGTCGAGAAACAGGGCAAGGATACTGTTGATCAAGTGGTTGAAACCGGTCATGTCGACCTTCTCCTTCAGGTACCACAGCACCGAATCATACACCTGGAAATACATGATCCAGAAGCCCGAATAGATGACGATCATCAGGATGAACCTGAAATCCTTCAATACCGTGATCATCTCGGTAAAGACCTGCCCCAGCGGCTTTGCGGCACGCGCCCCGGTGGGCTCCCTGTAAACGAAGAAGTTCAGCACCAGCAGCCAGCCGGTTCCGATGGCCGCCATGAAAAAGATATAGTTGTAGGATACCGATTTAAGCCAGGGAACGAGGATCAGGGGAAAAAGAAAGGCGCCCAGGTTGATCGACCAGTAATAGATGCCGAATCCCAGCGACGAATTGGATGCATCGGTAACCCGCGCGATGGAGCCTGAAATCATGGGCTTGAAAAAACCGGCGCCCAGCGCCACCAGCACCAGGCTGCTGAAAACCGTGGCATAGGTGGTCGAAAAACCGGCGAACCAGTAGCCCAGGCTCATCGTGAAAAAGGCGAAGAACAGCACCTTCCGGTAACCGAACCGGTCGCCGATGGCTCCCGAAAGGATCGGCAGGAAATAGAGCAGTGGCGTGATGGTGCTCTTGATCACCCCCACGCTCTCCTTGGAGAAGCCCAGCCCCCCTTCGTTTTTTGACAATACCAGGTAGACCGAAAGCACCGACATCACCCCGTAATAGGAGCCGCGTTCGAAAAACTCCATCGAAATGGCGGTCCAGAAATTCTTTGGAAAGGAGGCGATGGGAGTCGCTTTCGGCGCGGCGTTCGTTTTCATGATCGGGTGGATGAACTGCGAAAATACCGAAAAAATTCTTTGTATTTTTGGGACGGGGAAGGTGGGGGACAGGTTGAGGCTTTTTTTACCACATCAGGCACATTAGGGCACAGTAGTTTTATGAAAAGTGAATGTTTGATGTTCAAAAACCGGATCAAAATATAACCACAATGACACAATGAAGGCACAATGACACAAAGAAGGCACAATGACACAATGTAGTTACAATGACACAATGTAGTTACAATGACACAATGTAGTTACAATGATCACAAAGAATTCCATTGTGAACATTGTGTAAATCATTGTGAACTTTGTGGTTAAATAAAATGCATTGAATGCGGGAACAGGATTCTGATGAATAATAACAAAACAGAAAACCGACTTCAGCCATTTTCTGCGAAACCTCTTATGACTCATCTGATAATGGATATTCCTAAAAAAACGGAAATGATCGACATACCCAGGATAGTTAAGCAATTCAAGATCGAAGGGAAGTTTGGATCGGCTTCACCGATCGGCTCGGGCCATATCAACGATTCCTGGCTGATCGCCACCACGCCTGCCGTGGCCCCTGATTATGTGTTGCAACGGATCAACCATACCATCTTCAGGAATGTTCCCGAACTGACCAACAACATTCTCCGGGTTACCCGTCATCTTAAGCAGCGGCTCCTGTGCCGCGATGAGGCGCTCAACTGGTTCCGGGTCATCCAGCTTATCGAGACCAGGAGCGGCAACTACTTTTTCCATGACCCTGACGGGAACTACTGGCGGCTCTACGACCATGTAAACGACACCACCAGCTACGACCTGGTGGGAAGTCCAGCCATGGCCTGCGAAGCCGGCAAGGCTTACGGGCTGTTTCAACACCTGTCGTCGGATATCGAAGCTTCCTCCCTTTTCGAAATTCTTCCCGACTTCCATCATATTGCCGTAAGGCTGCAAACCTTCCGCGACGCGGTTCTGCACGACCCCGCCGGGCGGGTGGCCGCCACCCGCAGCGAAATCGCCTTCGCCGAATCGCGCGCAGAGGAGATGCACACCATCCTGCAACTGGGCGAAACAGGAAAGATCCCGCTGCGGGTGACCCATAACGACACCAAATTCAACAATGTGCTGTTTAACCGCGATCAGCAGGCCATTGCGGTGGTCGACCTCGACACGGTCATGCCCGGCTACCTGCTTTACGATTTTGGCGATGCCATCCGCACGGGCGCCAACACCGGCGAAGAGGACGAATCGGACCTTTCGAAGGTAAATATCGACCTGGTCCTTTTTGAAGCCTATGCGCGGGGGTACCTGGGGGTTGTCGGGAGGTCGCTCTGGCCCGCCGAAACCGCTCACCTGGCCTTTTCGGCCAAATACATGACCTATCTCATCGGCCTGCGGTTCCTGACCGACCACCTCAACGGCGACCATTATTTCAAGACCCGCTTCCCGGGCCATAACCTGCAGCGGGCAAGGGCCCAGTTCAAACTGCTGGAAAGCATGGAGGAGCATTTCGGGGAGATGAAAGAGATCATTCTTGCGCTGGACGCCAATCATCCAAAACTCCCATAGACGGGATCTTTCTTCTTCATCTTCGCTGTTTTTTCTATTGTGTCCATAGAACCATCTTCTCATTCCTTTATCATGGAACCTCCTGTTTCTTCATTTCAATTGTTGCCTGTTTTGCTCAATAAAGTTCTGTCCAGCAACCCTCATTTTTTCTAATGTGTCCTATTGTGCCTATAGTGGTGAAAACAATTACTTTTTTTCCGTATTTTGCATACTAATCATTAACCACTTCAACTATGCACCGTTTTCTTTCCATTTGCCTGCTAATGCTGATCCCGTTTGCTTTCCAGGCAAACACCCCTGCCGGTTCCACTGCAAATCCGATCGTTCCGAAACCGGTATCGGTCAAGGCAAAGCCCGGCTCCTTCACCATCAATGACCAAACTACCCTGTCGATACCCCGGGGGAGTAAGGAGATGCAGCGGCTTGCCCGTTTTTTCGCCGACCAGCTCCACCTGGCAGGCGGTCCCGACCTTAAAGTTGTCGAGACAACCGGCACAGAAAAAAATTCAAATGCCATCCTGTTATCCATGGTCGCCGGGAAGGCTGATGCCCCGACCGAAGGTTACCGGCTGAAGGTAACCCCCCGCCAGGTGCAGGTTATCGCTGAAAGCGGCGCCGGCCTTTTTTACGGCATCCAGTCGCTGCTGCAGCTGATGCCCGCAGAGGTATGCAAACCCGCCACTGCCGGGACCGTGAAAACATGGAACATTGCCTGTGTCGAAATCAGCGACCACCCCCGCTTTCCCTATCGCGGCATGCACCTCGATGTTTCCCGCCATTTTTTCCCCGCCAGCTTCGTCAAACGCTATATCGACCTGATCGCCATGTACAAGATGAACCGGTTTCATTGGCACCTGACCGATGATAACGGCTGGCGGATCGAGATCAAAAAATACCCGAAACTCATGCAAACCGCCGCCTGGCATGTCGACCACGAGGATCTGCCATGGAACGAGCGACCAGCCGGGCAGACAGGTGAAAAGGCCAACTATGGCGGTTACTACACGCAGGATGAAGTTCGCGACATCGTTCAATATGCTGCAGACAGGTACATCACCATCATCCCCGAAATTGAAATGCCCGCCCATTCGGTTGAAGTTTTGGCTGCTTATCCCCAGTTTTCGTGCACCGGCGGCCCTTTCAGGGTTCCCACGGGCAACTACTGGCCCAATCTCGATATCCTTTGTGCCGGCAACGACTCGGTATTCACCTTTATGGAGGATGTCCTTACCGAGGTGATCGCGCTCTTCCCGTCACAATACATTCACATCGGCGGGGATGAAGCAGATAAGACCAACTGGAAAAGCTGCCCCAAATGCCAGGCCCGGATAAAGGCCGAAGGGCTGAAGGATGAAAAAGAGCTGCAGAGCTATTTCATCAAACGGATCGAGAAGTTCATCGTTTCGAAAAACCGCAAGATCATCGGCTGGGACGAGATCCTCGAAGGCGGACTGGCCCCGGAGGCTACCGTGATGTCGTGGCGCGGCGTTGAAGGGGGTATTGCCGCTGCTAAAATGGGTCATGATGCCATCATGACCCCCGGAGCCTATTGTTATTTCGATCATTACCAGGCTGATCCCTCCACCGAACCCAAAGCCATCGGGGGTTTCACCACGCTGAAAAAGGTCTATTCCTATGAGCCCACCCCCGGTGAACTGACCAAAGAGGAGGCCCGCCATATCCTGGGCGCGCAGGGCAACCTGTGGACCGAGTTTATCCAGACTCCAGAGCATGCTGAATATATGGCCGTTCCCAGGATGATCGCCCTGTCGGAGGTGGTATGGTCGCCGAAAAGTTCAAGGAGCTGGCTTGATTTCCGCCACAGGATGAAGGAGCAGTTCAAGCGGCTGCAGTTCATGAAGGTCAACTACGGCAAGGGCTCCTTCAAGGTGGCCGTCAATACCACGGTTGATCAGAAAGAGAAGATGATCAAGCTGGTGCTCGATTCGGAACAGCCCGATGTGCCCCTGCACTATACCCTCGACGGGAATGATGTCAAAACCACCTCCCCGCTCTATACAGGTCCCGTGAACATCACCAAAAACGGGATTGTGAAGGCCGGACTTTTCCTGGATGGCCAGCTCCAGGAAAAGGGTGTGGAGATGCCCCTCATCTTCCACCTTGCAATCGGCAAGCCTGTGAGCTATGCGTCTGCCTTTTCTTACCGCTACCCGGCTGCCGGCGCAAGCGCCCTGACCGACGGCCTCCGCGCCACCATCGACCACCAGGACGGCCTATGGCAGGGATTCCTGGGAAACGACCTCGATGTGGTCATCGACCTGGGAGCAGAGATCATGGTGAATTCAGTACAGATGAACTTCCTGCAAAACCAGAAGAGCTGGATCTTTCTTCCCACGGTTGTTGAATATTCCCTTTCATCGGACGGGAAAAAATATCATTCCTTCAACGAGGTACCCAACACGATCTCTCCCAAGATTGACCAGGTCTTTATGCAGCCTTTCAACTTCCAGTTCATGACCCGCACCAAGGCCCGCTACGTGCACGTAAAGGCTAAAAACCCCGGCAAATGCCCGGCCTGGCACGAAGGCGCCGGTGAACCCTGCTGGATCTTCACCGATGAAATCGTGGTTTTTTAAGCTTCGACGGCAGGCTTACTACCGTCCGAAATCAACCGGAGATAGGCGGCAATGAACTTCCGGTAAAATAAACGTTTTTCAAGGACCTTCCTGTAAACCAGGATTCCTGCAACGGCACATGCCACCCCCAGGATCACATCCACGAGGTAATGATGCCCCGAATAGAGGGCAGCGAACCAGATTCCTGCCATAAATATCCCGAAAAGGATATTGAACCATCCGCATCGTGCCCTGATCCCATACCAGAGCACCACCACCGGGTAGGCACAATGCAGCGAAGGCAGGGCGGCAAACACATTCGAATTTTTGGTATAGATAGTCTTAAAGAGGTCGATCCCGATGAGGTTGTCAAACCCGGCCAGTCCCGCGGTTTCGCCGTGCGTGCCGGGATGGAAGGCAAAACCGTAGCGGGCAACATACCAGGGAGGGGCCGCCGGGTGGATATAATAGATGCAAAAACCCAGCAGGTTGACAAACAGGAAGGTTAGTGAAAAATGGAGGAACAGCTCCCGGTCGGTATAGTACAGGTAGAGCGCAAAGGCCAGCGGCACCGGGATCCAGTTTATGTAAAAGAGGCCGCTTGCCAGGTCGCCTGTAACCGTGCGGTTCGCGGCAAAAAACTCGTTCAGGGTGACGCGCACCCCGTGTGAACTGATGCCGAAAAGCTGCTTTTCCAGCTGATAAAGAGGTGCAATATCAACCGGATGGTAGCTATAGTTGGGAAATACCCGCATCACATCATAGATAAGCCCGAAGAAGATAAAGACGGCAAAACCCAGGATAAGTCTTCGGGAACCCCTCCCCATGTAAAAACACAGGTTAAACAACAAAACCACCAACCAGGGCATCGCCTGCCGGCCGGTGAGGAGCGCCATCACGGCCAGGTAGGCTACCGAGGCAGCCATAATGGGGAGTGCCCCATCAGGCAGTTTACCAGTCAATCTATTTTTCTTCATCATGGGTTGATTTTTCAGGGAATGACCCTCTCCCGCACAGGCTCATGGGTTTCAGGATCAAAACCGCTGATATCGATATACTTCACCGACGATGGGATCCCCAGCGCATTGGTGACGGAACAGATGAACAGGCTGGCGAGTTCGGCCATTTTCCCGTTGATATGGATCATCGCCCGGTATTTGCCCGTTTTCAGGTTCTTCATCAGGTAGATTTCCCGTTTTTTATATGCCCTGAAATGGATCACAAATCCGTCGGGGCTGAGGGGCTTCGCGTCGAGACCATAGACCCGGTTCTGGATAAAGGAAAGTGTTTTCCGCACCCCTCCCTCTTCATACCGGATCCAGCAGGGACGAAGCGGATCATGCTTGTCGGGCCTGCCGTCGGGACCAGGGTTGAGTTCATAGATCACCGTGTTGCGGTTATGCGTCCGTTGAACAAAGAACAACAACTTGTCACTCCTGCCGGGTTCAGGATAGCCATGCTGGCCGGCGGGGTCAGTTTCCCCGGAGGAATGGCAGGCGAAGGAGAGCAACGGTACCAGGCAGCAGGTGAAAAGACAGAGGATCATCGGTTTCATATCCCCTCCCCCCTTTGTATTTCAAACTGATGTTTGCTGTTAACCAGCCGTCTGATGGCGGTAAGATTCGACAGGATTGCAACGAGTGCCAACGGGTAGATAAAAACCGAGATTGTCTCGGTGATGGCAAAGGGCAGCCAGTTAATGAACAATTTCTGGTTCCCGCCGGTATAGGCGGAGATAATCCCGCACGCCAGGGCCGAAACACCGATGACGATAATCCTCTCGGGCCGCTGCATCAGCCCTGCCTTGCATTCCACGCCGGCACCCTCCGCCCTCGCCCGGATATAGCTTACCATCATGGAACCGATCATGGCGATGAACCCGAACAGGGAACCCAGGAAATAATGCCTGGCGACCAGGAAATAACAGATCCCCAGGAACATCACCAGTTCGCTGTACCGGTCCAGCACCGAGTCGTACAGGGCCCCGAACCGGGTGGCCATCCTCCCTTCCCGGGCAAGGCGGCCGTCGAGGATATCAAAAAATCCTGCAAACAGGATCAGTCCCCCGCCCCATGCCAAAGGCCTCAGGTCCCCCTTGGGGAGTTTATCGGCGCCATGGATCATCGCCACGGCGGCTATAATATTTACCAGGAAACCAAAAGTGGTAACCATGTTGGGTGTGACCTTCATCCTGATCAACAGCCTTACCATCGGCTGGATGATGCGGTAAATGAGTTGCTGTGCCTTGTTCTTCATAGTTTGTTCTATTTGATGATTCACCCTCCGTTTTGCATTCTAACCAGCATGGTTGCAACATCCATTTTTTTTTAATTACTGAATGTTGCTGTTTTAAATTTTGTTTTTGATCGAAAAAACTGTCAGCCATAATGGTTCCTATGTAAGGGCCACGCCATGGCATCATGCCAGGCTTCAGTTTGGTTTTCCTGCCCCCTGACGAATATGCAATGAACGATCTCTGTTTGACATTTCGAAATTCATTTTCATATTGCACTAAAAATCAAACTTGAACCTGACCCTGATCCCAAACGATGACACACCGGGATTACCCAGGTAGGTCAGCCTTTTGATAAACTCAACCCTGAAGAGCTTGAAAATATTGGCGACTCCCGCGCTCACCTCGATATAGGGACCATGGTCCAGGGCGAAGGTCACCGGTTTGCCGGCTGCATCAACAGGAAAACGAAACAGGGTGTTATCATATTCCGGGTTGTTCAGCGATGTGACCCGGCCATAAAGCACCTTGGCAGCAACCGTTTCCCGCCATTTCAGTTTTTTTAGCAGCGGGATCTTGTTGAAGAAAAAACCGTTGAAACAATGGTCCACATTGAGGGATGCATATTCATCGCTGACAAATTCCAGGAAGTTCATCAGGTTGTAGGAGGCGATCTGGTAGGAATAGGTCTGGTTGGCGCGATGAATGAACAACAGCGGGTAGGGTACCTTCCCGAAGATCTTGCCGGCTTCGCAGGTCACATCGGTGTAGCCGAGGAGCGAGAGGTAAAACCGTTTATTGATGCTCATTTTGGCATTCAGGTAATTGTAGTCATTCCCCAGGAATTTGGATCCAAGGGTCAGTTGTAGCTGCATCACAGGGTATTTGTTGGCCATCGGGAAACGGTACTGCTTTCCCTGGTAAAACTGTTCGTGCGGCGCATAGCGCAGGGTAAGCGATGCTTCGCTGATATTCAGGTAAGCGGGATCATTTACATGCAGGCTGTAGTCGGTCCTGTTAAAACAAAGATCGCCCCCCGGACGCTGCTGCTGGAACTGGTATCCCAGGCTGTAGGAAAAATGGCTCCTGAACTCATTCAGGTGATCAATCCTGAAGGTCTTGTTATACAACAGCTTGTCATTTACGCCGCGCTTGAAGGAAAGCAGGAAGTTATCCTCCTGGACAAACTGGAGCTCCTGTCCCGGGATCTTAGTTTCATCCTGGTAACTCACCCGGATCGATTTTACGGGAAACTCGAAGATGGATCGCTGCGTAAGCGAAAAGGTCGATCCAACATAGTATTTGAACTTCTTGTCGGTGAAACCATAGGCGCCATAGGTTTCCAGGTTGATGCGCCTGCTGAACCTATCGGTGGTCCGTCCACCCAGCCTGACACGGTAACCCTCCACGGGGTTGTAACTGTAAAAGGTGTTCACCGGCCCGATTTCAAAGTTTCCCAGGTCGCGGTAACCGGCAAAAAGCAACAGCATGATATTCATCATGTTTTTAAATACCGGGATGCGCTTGATGCTGTCGATCATCACATAGGTACCCTGTTCCGAGGGTGTAAGCGGAACGTGCCGGTGCGCCTCCCAGTAGGCAGTGCTGCGTTTTCCCGCACTGTCGGCCACCTCCTGGTTTTCACCCGTTAAAAGGCTTGCGGGAATGGGTTGATTCACCCGGATGGAATTATAGGAGACCATCCGTTCGCCATAGATCCCGATGCCATCCTTTGACAGGCCGAAGTCGATCCCGATACAGTCCTTCGTGAGGATCCACCCCTTGTTGCCGGTCTGCGAAAAATCCTGCGTGATCTTCACCTCCTTGGCCCAGTTCAGGTTGATATCCTTCGGCACCGACAGGTCGATCCGTTTAACGGCATAATTGCTGTCGCTGGTAATGTAAAGGAATCCCTGGAACAGCATGTCGCTCTTGTTCCTGGGGGCAAAGAGCATCTTGTAGCACCGGGTGCTGTCGACCATCACGGTATCCATGATGAAAAACCTGTAAAAGAGGGGGGAAGTGGAGGCAATGGGGCTCAGGAACAGGTTGGTCAGGAACATGATGCTGTGATCGTATATGTTGATGTCCTGGTACATGTATTTCAGGTATTCCGTCATCCCCTGGCTGTTCAGGTAACCTTCGAAGGTGACCATTTTGGAGGCCTTGACGACCTCGCCGGAGGCGGATGGCGTTCGCCGGGAGTAGACATCCGACAGGGTCTCCTTCAGGTACAGCGGCAGGATCTCCTTCCCCGGGATTTTGGCGCTATCGACATTGCTGAAGATAAATTTGAATTTCTTCAGGTATTTGCGGTTCTTGAACTTTTCGGTGAGGTTGCTGAGGGCAAACTGGATCTTCTCGTATTTCTCATACTGGTAGGTGCTGAACTGCTCCTTCCTGTTAAGTTCCTTATGGGCTATGACCTGGTTGATCAGGGCTACTGCGGGATTGTCCCTGTTCCGGTACCGCTGCTTTTTAGGCTTGACGACCACCTCGGTTAACTGTTGTGAAGATGGCCTTAGCCTGACGTTCAGTACCTGCGGCTGGCCTGTCAGCACCGGCATCTCAGCGGACTCGTATCCCATGCAGGCCACCTGTATCCTCCCCGAAGATTTTTTCCCGGAAAGGAGGAAGTTGCCGTTGAGGTCGCTGGTGGTGCCGGTGGTGGTTTTTATAAATACGACCGTTGCCAGCGGGATCGGTTCCCCGGTAATCAGGTCGGTAACCTTGCCCCTCACGGTCGTCGGGCTCGTGATCTGCCCGGCCGCCATGGGCGACACGATGACCAGGCAGAGGAGTAACAGAAGCTTATAACTTGACTTTACTGGATTCACGGGTAGATTTAAAAACAAAATACTTTTGTAACAGGTAGTTGAAAAAGATGCCAACGATCACCGAGGCGATCACCTTTGAAACGATGTAGTTCAGATGCCCGGGGGTAGTCAGCAAAAAGACGCCGGTGACATTCAGCAGGATGCTCCCGGTCCACACCAGCAGGTAACGGATTGCCTGCCTGACAGGTTTCCCATCGCCGGCGCGGAAGGTAAAGTGGCGTCCCAGCAGGAACCCGGCAACACCGCCGCACAATGATCCGACCGAGGTAGCCGCCAGGTACCAGATGCCGAAAAGCTCCCGCAGCAGGATCGTGGTCAGAAAATCAACCAGGGTTGCCAGCAGCGATGCTACCTGAGACCGCAAGAATATCATCATAAGGTTCCAAATGAAAACATCAGATTCCCCTGATCAGCAGGGATGCCAGCTGTATCAGTATATTTGAATAAATACCGGCAATCACATCGTCGGCCATGATCCCCCAGCCATGCGGCAAAGCCTCGGCCCTGCGGATCCCCAGCGGTTTCACGATGTCGAAAAAACGGAAGAGGATAAAGGCGGCTGCCACGGGCATCCACCCCGGCCCTAGCCACAGCACGCTGATCAGCATGCCGGCGAATTCGTCGAGCACCACCTTGGAGGGATCTTTTCCCCAGGTTGGTTCAACCTTCGCTGCGCCTGCAATTCCTAGGAAAATGGCGATTACCGCCAGTCCTGCCAGCGCCAGGTTTGGTTCAGGGAGATAAATCCTGGCCAGAACCACGGGAACCAGGGCGCCCAGGGCGCCCATGGTTCCCGGTGCGAACGGGATCAGTCCCAGTCCGAAAGCTGACAGCACCAGCTTCCACCCCGCTGTCTCACGCCTCTTCATAGTAATCGAGCCCGAGATGCGTGATCAGGTTCTCCCCCATCATATGCCGCAGGGTGTTCTCCAGCTTCATCAGCTGCCGGAACAGGTCATGCTGCGGAGCAAGTCCGGGAGCCGCCTGCGGCGACTTGAAGAAGAAGGATAGCCATTCCTGGATGCCCGACATCCCCGTGCGTTTGGCAAGGTCGAGCAGCAGGGCAAGGTCCAGCACGATGGGTGCGGCCAGGATCGAATCGCGGCAGAGAAAGTTGATCTTGATCTGCATCTTGTAACCCAGCCAGCCGAAAATGTCGATGTTGTCCCAACTCTCCTTATTGTCGCCCCGCGGGGGATAATAGTTGATCCTGATTTTATGATACAGGTCGTGGTAAAGCTCCGGGTTGAGCTCCGGTTCCAGGATGTTGCTCAGGCTGCCCAGTTTCGAAACCTCCTTGGTCTTGAAACTTTCGGGATCATCGAGCACCTCCCCGTCGCGGTTGCCTAGGATGTTGGTGGAAAACCAGCCGTTTATGCCGATATTCCTGGCTTTCAGCCCGGGGGCAAGGATGGTTTTCATGAGCGTCTGCCCTGTTTTGAAATCCTTCCCGCCGATGGGAGTGCGGGTCTGTTTTGCCAGCTCAACCATGGCCGGGAAGTCGCAGGTCAGGTTGGGAGCCCCGTTGGCAAAGGGGATTCCCGATTTAATGGCGGCGTATGCATAGATCATGCTGGGGGCAATGGCGGGGTCGTTGTTCCTTAACCCGGCCTCGAAGGCCTCCAGTGACTGGTGTACCTCCGACTCCTCCAGGTAGACTTCGGTGGAGGCACACCACACCATGACCAGCCTTGCGCAGTGGTTATTCACCTTAAACTGGTCAATGTCCTTCATCAGGGCTTCAGCCAGCTCCATTTTGGTGGCCCCCTTTTTCACATGGTTCCCGTCGAGGTTGTGTACATACTTCCTGTCAAATACCGCTTTCATGGGAATGATCCCCGAGAGCTCCGGCTTCAGCATGTCGAGTTGCTGCTGGTCGAGCACACCGGCTTTGGAGGCAGCCTCATAGGCATTGTCCCGGAAGATATCCCATCCCCCGAAGACAATGTCGTTCAGGTCGGTTAGGGGTACAAAATCCCTGATACGCGGGTTCCGGTTTTCCGTTCTTTTCCCCAGGCGGATACTCCCCATTTGCGTGAACGATCCGACCGGTTGTGCAATGCCCTTCCTGACGGCAAATACACCGGCGATCAACGTGGTGGCAACAGCCCCCAGACCCGGAAGTAATATCCCGAGTCGCCCCTCCTGGCTTTCGATTTTTGTTTTCATCTCTCTTTGTATAAGTTAACAATGTAGTATTCTGGCAGTATAGAAGGTTAAACCCGAATATACCGACCGGTCGGTTTTTCATGATTGTAACAAGATCTGGTATGATATTGAAATTTTCTGACGGTTTTTATTAAAAGTGGTTGGATGGAACCTGCTGACACGTTTGTCAGGCTACGCCTTAATCAGCCGGTAAAGCTGGTTATATTGCCGCCGTAGCAGGTTTACCGCATCGGAAAAGGGTTCCTGGTGTAAAATATGCCTGAAGAGGCTCGAACCTATCGCCAGCATTATCCCGTTAAGGAGAAGCGGATCTATATCCCCCCTGATTTCACCCTCCTTTTGGGCCTTAAGGATGACATGTTCCCAGAATGCGGAATTTTTTTGTTCGCGTTTCTTTATCTGTTCTGAAAATCCCGGGTAAGAGCGCGATGCCTCCAGGATCAGCTGGAAGTGGTCGGGGTCAGCAAATTCCAGCCCTGTAAGTTCCGTCAATTTCGAGATCTTCGACTCCAGGTGTTCCAGGAAAGAGTCGATGGTACTCTGCAAGGTAGACTTACCGTCAAATTCAGCCTTTTCAAAAAAAAGGTTTGCAAAGACAAATTTATCGATCACCTCCCTGAAAAGCTCCTCCTTACTCCGGTAATGGTGATAAAAAGCGCCCTTTGACAACCCCGTAACCTTGCAGATTTCATTGAGCGTGACAGCGTCGTAGCTCTTGCCGAGGAAGAGGATGAAGGCTGATTGTAAAATATGCTGTTTGGTATCCATAACATAAATCCGACCGTTCGGTATGCAAAGATAAATAAAAAAAGGATCCTTCAACAGGATCCCCGGAATTTATTATACCGTCATGATATCCTTTTCCTTGATATCGAACAATTTATCGACTTTTGAAATATAGTCATCAGTAAGTTTCTGAATGTCAAGTTCCAATCTTTCGACCTCATCTTCCGGAACCCCGTCTTTTTTCAGCTTTTTGGCAGTTTCATTGGCAATCCTGCGGATGTTCCGGATGCTTACCTTGCCATTTTCCGACTCTGCCTTGGCCTTTTTAACCAGGTCACGCCGGCGTTCTTCGGTCAGCGGCGGCACCATAATACGCAGGATCTCCCCTTCATTTTTCGGGTTAAATCCCAGGTTTGCAGCCTGGATGGCCTTGTCAATAAGCCCCAGCACGCTTTTATCCCATGGCTGAACAATAATCTGGCGGCCATCGGGGGTGCTGATATTGGCAGTCTGATCGATGGGGGTGCTTACCCCGTAATAATCA